>Ga0315902_10000039_pt1 | contig 204914 bp, 181 predicted proteins | sample LakEriMetagenome_9_FD_203523 | JGI IMG/M metagenome (GOLD analysis project Ga0315902, IMG submission 203523) | Freshwater fungal communities from buoy surface, Lake Erie, Ohio, United States - Buoy 12 MA117 | ecosystem: Environmental > Aquatic > Freshwater > Lake > Lake biofilm | place: USA... | reverse complement strand
CACTCGACTGGGATTTGAAGAATGATCAGAACATTCCAATCGCCAGCGGCACGTACATCATCCACATCGAAGTACCGGGCATCGGTGAAAAGATTTTGAAATGGTTCGGTGTGATGCGACCAATTGACCTTGACTCATTCTAATATTAACGGAATTATTTAGCTTACTATGAAAAAGCTTTCTTTAATACTTCTTTCAGCCTTGACATGGGCCACTACAGCCACTGCCGGTAATCCGGACAGAGCAGGTTCGGCCGGAGCCAGCCAATTGCTGATTAATCCATGGGCACGTAATGCTGCCCTTGCGAATTCTGCCATGGCCAGTGTGAATGGCATTGAAGCCTCATTCTTGAACGTTGCCGGTTTGGCCTTCGTGAAGAATACAGAGTTGGTTTTCTCGAATAATCAATATCTGGTTGGTACAGGAATTCAAATTAATTCACTTGGACTAGGAAAGCGCTTGAGCGAATCGAGCGTGCTGGGTATCAGCATCAGCAACATGCGCTTCGGTGAAATCGAGATTACCGAAACTGCACTGCCTGAAGGCGGTATTGGTACGTTCTCACCAACGTTCACCAACATCGGATTGTCGTACGCGAAGAGTTTCTCCAATAGCATTTACGCCGGTATTACGGCACGTTTGATTTCGGAGGCTATCTACAACGTGAAGGCGCAGGGAATGGCGTTTGACGCGGGTATTCGCTATGTGACCGGAGAGAAGGATAATGTACGTTTCGGAATCACCTTACGCAACGTTGGTCCGCCAATGCGCTACCGTGGTGATGGTTTGTCTCTTGACGCAACCATCTCAACAGGCTCAGGAAATACCACCACATTGAATATGGACCAGCGCTCAGAGAAGTTCGAAATGCCTTCTATGGTTAACGTTGGTTTCGCGTATGACTTCATCTTCAGTGAGCGTTCGAAATTGACTACCAATTTGCAGTTCACTTCGAATTCATTCACACGTGATCAATTCGCTTTCGGTGCAGAGTATGCGTTCAACAATCGCTTCATTCTGCGTGGCGGATACCAGTACGAAACGAACGTAACTTCAGATGACGCGCGCACAACAGCATTCACGGGTCCTGCAGGCGGTTTCACCATTCAAGTGCCTGCAGGTAAGAATGGAACTATGTTGGGTATCGATTATGGTTACCGTGTAACAAACCCATTCAGTGGTGTTCATTCTATTGGAATGCACGTAGATCTCTAAGAAAAAGTTTTATTTTTGATGATATGGAAAAGCCCTGCGAAGGGTTTTTCCCTTTTTATACCTGAACAGAAAATCCCATAGGATATGTCACAATTAGCCTATTACACAGCGGAAGGACTCAAGAAGTTGAAAGATGAATTGCACCAGTTGAAGATGGTGGAACGTCCGCGTATCTCACAACAAATTGCAGAGGCAAGAGACAAAGGTGATTTGTCGGAGAATGCAGAATATGATGCAGCCAAAGAAGCACAAGGCCTTTTAGAAGGAAAGATTGCGAAGATGGAAACCCTTGTGGCTAACGCACGCCTGATCGACGACAGCCAGATGGACTCCAGCAAAGTCTTTATTCTTTCGAAAGTGAAAATTAAGAACCTGGCCAACAAGGCAGAGATGGAGTACACGCTGGTTGCAGAAAATGAAGCGAACCTTGCGCAGAAGAAAATTTCTGTTGACTCACCGATTGGAAAGGGTTTGCTGGGAAAGAAAGTGGGTGATGTAGCGGAAGTGCAAATTCCCGCAGGAAAGGTGAAATTTGAAATCCTCGAAATCTCGCGTTGATGGCCACTATTTTTTCGCGCATCATTCAGGGTGAAATTCCGTGTCACAAAATCGCAGAGAACGAAAAGTTTATTGCCTTTCTCGACATCACACCCGTAGCTAAGGGACATACACTGGTGGTTCCGAAAATGGAGGTTGATTATTTCTTTGATTTGGAAAATGACCTTTTAGCGGAGATTAATCTGTTCGCTAAAGACGTAGCCACAAAATTGCAACGGGCAATTCCGTGTCGCCGAATTGGTGTGGCTATCATTGGATTGGAAGTTCCACACGCTCACGTGCATTTGATTCCCCTCAATACTATGGCGGATATTAACTTCAGCGCTGAACGCTTGAAGTTTTCACAGGAAGAATTAGCGGCAATCGCCGCGAGTATTCGAGAAGCTTAGTAGATACCACCCTCGCTGTATCGCTGCGCAAACTCCTCAGCGAAATAAGTAAGGATAACATCAGCACCCGCACGCTTGATGCTCAGCAGCATCTCCGGCATGGCGCGGTCGTAATTAATCCACCCTTTTTCACCTGCAGCTTTTAACATCGCATACTCACCGCTGACGTTGTATGCCGCAATGGGAAGTGTGCTGTTTTCGCGCAGCAGATGAATAACATCCAAATAGCAAAGTGCCGGCTTCACCATTAAATAATCGGCTCCTTCGGCTTCATCTAATCGAGCTTCGCGCAAGGCTTCGCGCTTATTGGCCGGATCCATCTGATAGGTCTTTTTGTCCCCGAACTTTGGCGCTGAATCCAACGCGTCGCGAAATGGGCCGTAGTAAGCACTCGCATATTTAGCGGTATACGACATGATTGCAGTTTCGGTGAATCCGGCGTCATCCAGCGCTTTTCGGATATATCCGACGCGGCCATCCATCATATCTGAAGGGCCTACGATATCAATGCCCGCCTCGGCTTGATGCATCGCCATCCGCGCCAAAATCGGAAGCGTGCGATCATTAATGATCTTACCATTTTCCACGTAGCCATCATGACCATCGCTGCTGTAGGGGTCCATGGCAACATCACTCATCAAGCACACTTCAGGGAAGCGCTGCTTGATGTTGCGAATGGTGCGCAGGTAAAAATTATCGGATTGCATGGCATAGGATGCCTCCTTGTCTTTGAGATGGTCTTCCACTGCAGGAAATAGCACGAAGGAGTTGATCCCAAGTTGGATACACGATTCAATTCGCTTCAGCAAAAGATCCTCTGAATAGCGCGCGATACCCGGCATCGACGCAATGGGTACCTCAATCCCTTTTCCATCCACAAGAAATAAAGGGAAGATGAGATCATCAGGTGTTACTTGGGTTTCACTCACCATTCGACGAATGGTGGAGCCGGCTCTGTTGCGACGTGGTCTGCTGTTCATCGATTACTTGCTTGAACGAAGTGTTGTCGCTCGCTGATTGAATTCATCCAATTTCACTCGGTAAAGAGCAATCTTATCAAACACTTCTTGATCGCTTGCCTTTTGTCCGAATGGATTTTTAACCCCTTTCTTGAGTTCGTCTTGCGAGGGTAGTTTGGTCAGACTGTTTTGCCAAGCAACAATCTCCGCTTGAAGACCTTCCATTTCATTCAATTTTAATTTTAGCGCACCATAACGGGCAATAAATAAACTATCGGTAGCCAGCAAACTATCGGTGCTCATGAGGTCGCGTGTGACTGCCATTTGTTGTGTTTCGGAAAGAAGTGTTGAATCTAAAACATGGGCTTCGGCAAGAATTGTTGTCTGAAGCGTGCGCGCCTCAACTAACTTTTCGCTTTCAGAACTGACACATCCCGTTAGCGTTCCAGCGCTAATAATGGTGAAGAGATAAAGTGCTTTTTTCATAGTCAAATTATTTTTTTTTAGGTACAGGATCATAGCCAAAAGGGCCCCACGGATTGCATTTTAAAATCCTGCGCATGCCAAGCCAAATTCCTTTAATTACTCCCCACTCTGTGATGGCATCGGCAGTGTAGTGAGAACAGGTGGGCTCAAAGCGGCAATTCTTCCCCAACAGCGGAGAAAGAAACCGCTGGTAAAGCCTAATAGGAAAGATAAAGAGCTGCTTCAAGGAAAATGCTTTGCCGCAAAATTAAGAGGTTCAGGCGATGCTGAATGTCACAGAATTCTCTCGGCTAATAAGTAGGACGCAATCACCAAAGCAGAGGATGACAATAGGACGGAAATATGCCGCTTGTAGTTGGGGAGCATATACTCAAACAGTGCAATCAGCACTAGGAGCATCGCTATGATGATGATTTGCCCGCTTTCCACTCCGAGGTTAAACAGAAACAGTTGTGCAACGAACGATTCCCCTTCATTGAAAATCATGCGGAAGAAACTCGAAAAGCCCATGCCATGTATGAGACCAAATGCCAGCGCAAAAGCGTAGCGATAGGTCATTGAGAGGCGCGATGAGGCTGCTTTAGAAGTAACTAAATTCCCAATGCAGGTAAGCACAATCGTTGCGGGAATGAGAGCTTCTATCAGTTCCGAGGAGAAACGGACAACATCGGCAGCGGCCAAAAACAGGCTTACGCTATGCCCAACAGTGAAGGCGGTGGCCAACAGAACAACCGCTTTCCAATCTCTGTAACTGTAGGGTGCAGTGAGGGCCAGTAAAAAGAGCATGTGATCGTAGCCATCAATGTCCGTGATATGCCGGACCCCATCAACAAAAAAATTACCCATAGAAATTATTCTGTCCCAAGTGTATAAGTGTCTCCATTAACGGTGACGAAAATACCATTGTTACATTCCCCGTTTCCAAAATCAATGTAACGTTGAGAATAGCCTTGCGGCACAATGGTTAGCGCACCGCTGACAATCCACCGGCATCCGACTTCCGCTCTCAAGGGAACAGTAATGTTGGTCGTGTATTCAACGTCGTTGCGATTGATGCCGCTGCCCGAACCGGAAATCAGATAGGCATCATCCCAAATGGTTGGCGTTGATTGTCCTTCCACCCACGTGCGAATGCGGTTGGCAGTCCACGTAATGTCCCACTCATCGTTGGGTGCGGTTATCATTCCATCGACCGTGATGGCGTAATGCAATTGTCCGGAATCATTTAATCCAAGATTTTCAATCACCTTAACACCTTCAATCGAATAGCCGTCGACGGTGTAGTTTTCCGGCGTAATCGTAATCACGCTGCCCACTTCACGGTAACGGCCGGTGTAGGTGATGAAAAGTACTCCTTTTCTGGTGCGGCCATCGTTCCCCTCGCAATCATCATTGCCAAAATCGATGGTGATGGATTTCGGCGAACTCAAGGTGTCAACGATGATGGTGTCGATGCAGCCAATTTCATTTTCGCGGATCCCGGCGGTGGAGGCGGAGACTTCATCGACCACTTTGAAGACATCTCCGAAGAGGTTTTCCGCAGTGCCGTCATCCGTGGAAATTCCATTGCCAAATTCCCGCTCACGCGCTTTGCGACAAGAGAACAGTGTTGTGGCCATTACAAGAGCAATCAAGGCAAGAGAAAAAGTTGTTTTCATGGATATGAATTTTTTGCTTCAGACTCCTTCCTCGAAAATAGGTTTAATTCCGCTTTGACACGTAATGTAAAATTTCCCCGTCAAATTGATTTTTATCGTCTGCGATAAATGAGCTCACAACTGACGTATCCCATTGCGACGCATCAATCGCTGCCAGGAAAACATCAGCGTTCGGGAAGTCAGCTTGCACATGGGTTAAATACATTTCGTCGATAAGATTATTGCGCAATGACTCGCCGTATATCTGAGCACCGCCGATAATAAAGACCTCCTCTTGTTGTGCTTTGCGGCCCGCTTCAAGAGCTGCTTCTATGGAATGAAACACCTGGCAACCCTCAGCTTGGAATTGGTGGTCGCGCGTGATCACCACATTGACCCGATTGGGCAGCGGACGAAATTTGGGTGGTAAGCTCTCGTAACTCTTACGCCCCATGATAACCCAGTGGTTGGTAGTAGTCGATTTGAAAAATGCCATATCCGCAGCGAGGCGCCACAACAGGCTATTGTCTTTGCCTAACTCTCGATTGCGGCCAATGGCAGCAATGAGAATTACACGACAATTATTTTCAGATGTAGTCACTGTAAAACGCTATACTGCAACTGCAGCCTTAATGTGTGGATGTGGATCGTAATTCGACAAGGTAAAATCCTCAAACGTGAAGGCGAATAAATCCTTTACTTCAGGATTGAGTTTCATCGTCGGAAGCGACCTGCATTCGCGTTCAAGTTGCAGTCGCGCCTGTTCAACGTGATTGCTATAGAGGTGCACGTCGCCGCCGGTCCAAACAAAATCCCCCGGTTCCAAATCGCACACTTGAGCGACCATCATCGTGAGCAAGGCATAGCTGGCGATGTTAAAGGGCACGCCCAGGAAGGTATCACAGCTGCGCTGATAAAGTTGACAGGATAGTTTTCCGTCGGCCACATAAAACTGAAAAAGACAATGGCATGGAGGAAGTGCCATTTGATTAATGAACGACGGATTCCACGCGCTAACTATGTGCCTGCGGCCATCCGGATTTTTCTTCAAACCCTCAATGAGCTTGGTGATTTGATCGGTATGTGTGCCATCAGGATTGGGCCAGGAGCGCCACTGATAGCCATAGACTGGACCTAAATTTCCATCGTCATCTGCCCATTCGTCCCAAATGGAAACTCCGTTCTCCTTGAGATAAGCGATGTTGGTGTCGCCCTTCAGAAACCAAAGAAGCTCATGGATAATGGACTTGGTGTGCAGTTTTTTAGTCGTCAGCAAAGGAAAACCCTCTTGCAGATTGAAACGCATTTGGTAGCCGAATACACTGAACGTACCGGTGCCTGTGCGGTCACTTTTTTGTGCGCCATGATCGAGCAAATGCTGCAGTAAATCGTGATAAGCCTTCATACGGCTAAATTAAAATCGAGCATGGCGGGATTGGAAAATCAACCCCAACACTTGTTCACGAATCTTCAACAACCCGCGTGGATTTATGCTACAACACGGACGAGATTAAGCACTCGTCGGGCCTTTTCCTGGGCTTCCGACAGTGATGTTCCGGTGACCGTAACATGGCCCATTTTACGAAACGGCTTCGTATTCGATTTTCCATACAGGTGCACGTGAACGCCCGACCAGGAGAGAACTTCTTCCAGCCCTTCATAATGTGCCGGTCCGCTAAATCCTTCTGCTCCGAGTAAATTAACCATAACAGCAGGCTGCACAAGACGGGTGCTGCCGGGAGGTAAATTCAGAATGGCCCTCAGGTGTTGCTCGTATTGGGAAGTCGTGCAGCCTTCAATGGTATGATGTCCGCTGTTATGAGGACGCGGTGCCATCTCATTCACCAGCAGTTGGCCATCGGCTGTTAAGAAAAGTTCTATGGCGAGCAAACCGACAAAGTCGGCTGAGGTAACGATCTTCTCTGCCAATACTTGCGCCTGTTTTTCAATGTCCCCTGAGATTGCAGCCGGACTGAACAGAAACTCTACCAGGTTGACTTCCGGATTGAATTCCATTTCAACGAGTGGAAACGTGCTGACTTGACCGGATTCGTTGCGCGAGACAATAATTGCAAGTTCCTTGGTAAAGGCAATCATTTCTTCGATTACACATGGCCCCGACAATGCATCTGCCAGTTGATGCGGGTTTTTAATGATTTGCACCCCCTTCCCGTCATAGCCTCCGGTGCGTGATTTTAGCACAAATGGAAAGTGAAGGGAAGCAGCGTCTTCCAATCGAATATCATCGGTCAATCGAAATGGAGCCGTGGGAATGTGTTCCTCCTGATAAAATAATTTTTGAAGTCCTTTGTCTTTCACCATCGCTAAAAATGATGGCTTAGGATACACCTTGATGCCCTGTTTTTCAAGCTGCACAAGTGCATCGGTATTCACATGCTCAATCTCTACGGTAAGACAATCGACCTTACTCCCAAAAGCAATGACCGTATCATAGTCATTGAAATTGCCTTGGATAAACTCATGACTGATGGCCGCGCAGGGTGCCTCTTTATCAGGATCCAGAATGGAAACGCGCACGTTGTAATTGATGGCTTCCTGGATTAGCATGCGGCCTAACTGGCCTCCGCCAAGGATACCCAGCTTGAATTCGGGAGCGTAAAAAGATTTCACCCGACAAAAGTAAACTTAGGGCGTGACATCTTCACTCAAGATACTTTGAGATTATTGAAGTAACTCCCCAATCATACCCCGCAATGCCGTTTCATCCTGAAATCCATTGACACGCTTAATCTCCTTCCCCGATTTGATACAGGTTACAACAGGTATGTTCTCGATTTTTTCGCGTTTTACAAGGGTTTTGGCTTCATCTACGTTGATACGGATAATCTTCACTTTGCCTTGGAATTCCGGGGTAAGCGCATTGAGTATGGGCTCCATTTTTTTGCATGGGCCGCACCAGGGTGCGTAATAATCAATCAGCAGAGGTTCTCCCGATAGAAGTAACTTCTCATAATCATCAACGGTAAAGGTTTCAGCAATAATCACCGATGCCTGTGTGGAGGGTTTTCCGGCTGCGCTCCAAGCCATGAACCCGCCTTTCAAATCATACACGTGCTTAAATCCCATTTTTTGCATTTGCCCTGCAGCATCGGCGCTGCGACCACCGGCTTTGCAGTACACGAAAACAGGCGCTTCCTTATCTAGCTGTCCGATACGCTGTGCAAAGTCAGCGTCATAAATGTTGATGTTTTGTGCTTTCTCCAAGTGACCTGTGGCGAATTCCTCCGGTGTGCGCACATCGATAATTTGAGCATCGCCGGAGGCATTCAACGCCGCTGAAAAGTCGCTGACAGATACAAGTTGCAGAGAGTTGGTGTTTTGTGAATGCTGTGCACAGGAGAGTGCTACCATCAACATAGAAGTGAGCAAGATGTGTTTCATACGACGAATTAATGTGGTCAAATGTATGGTGTGACAACCGTGCGCTATGTGACTTCTGTTACACGCTTTTTGACGGCTTTCCCAGACGAATGAAGTATTTTTCGAATCGGTTATAGACGAAATAACTCAACCCAAGTGTCAGCAGAATCGCGCTTAAAAACCTGATGGATTCCGGAACGGCGAAAAAGTGCGCTCGTATGTAATCGATGGGAAATCGAACCAGATAATGGATAATCGGATGAAGCATGTACACCGAATAGCTTATTTCACCAAGCGTTTTCAGAGGACGGGAAATAAAAACGGGAACATCACCTGCGTATTTATAAAACGCAAGACAAATCGCTATACAACTGACCGTAAACGCCATTCGTGCATTGCCTGAAACAAGATTCAGGCGCGGACCCGAAGCAGGGTAAAGTACAAACAGCAAGATGCCCGACAGAGCGAGAACTAGAGTAGCTGTTTGAGATAGCTTGTGCTTTTCGAAAACAACACCGAGCAAATAACCCGCTAAGAATAGAAACACCTGATTCAACGGGTTGAAATAGTATTGTCTCTGCTGAGGATCGGCGAAGGTTAACTCTGGGTTTATCAAGGCGTATGCGAAGTAGCAATAGATAAACCCAATGAGTAAACTGAAAGTAATGAATGCAGGTTTACTCCGTTTATGCAGCAAAACAAAAACAGGAAGAAAACAATAGAACACCAATTCATTACCGATGGACCACGCCCCAATAGCGACCCCTCCTGTCCAATACAAAAATCCAAATAGACCGGTAATGTTGAGCAGAATGTCACTGATTGAAGTCTGTCCACCATCAACCGTGAAAATGGAAATGACGGTTGCCAGAATGAGCAAAGGATAGATACGAAAGAGGCGTCTTTTAAAGAAATCACCAAGCAGTGCGGCTGATCCTATCAGGTTTTTCTCGTACACGTGATGTAGCGTCAAGCCACTTAGAACGTAAAAAATTGCTACTCCATAAATACCCACTCTCCCCATGAAATCGGCAGAGTCAAATTCGCCAATGGTCCACGACAGATAATGAAACAGCATGATTCCAAATGCAGCTAAGCCGCGCAAGTAATCTAGGGTGTGCAGTCGATTCATGGTGTAATGCTGCGGCCAAGATAATTTCCATTGGCTGCAAATAAAAAATCCCGAGCAATTACCCGGGATTTTTAAATATGTGGTATTGCTTAATTTACCTTTTGTAGTGGAAGTCTGATTTCCCCAAGTTCTGTTTGGATCCGCAAAACATAGCTACCTGCTGCCAAAGCTGCTGTAGGCAAAGTCATAGATGTTTCATAGGAAGTGATAGCGTATTTCGCAACAACACGACCACTCATATCGGTGATGCATACAGACTCAATAGCGGAAGGAGCATTGATTTGCAGTTGATCATTGAATGGGTTTGGATAACACATTATTTTCGAGCTTTCAAGTGATGTCACGTCGAGATTCTCAGTGATGGTGATTACCTGTGTGGGAATGTTGAAAAAGACGTTCGCGTTAGCAATCAAAGAAAGATCAATGGTTTCGTCACCCTCCACAACAGCGTCACCGATAACCGTGATTTGGAATGACAAATCATTGGTTCCCGTTGGTACCGTCAATGTTATGGGGAATGCTGCGCTGTAGTCGCTTCCGAATGTGGCTGTTCCCGCGCCGCTCTCATCAATGAGCAGTGAGAAAGGAGTTTCAACACTCTCCGTGTGGATGGTAACCGTGATTACCGTTCCATTGATTTCAGGCACTGTTTGAGCCGCTGTGGTAAAGCCAACAATAGCTACCGGCACAAAGCCGCAGTCATAAGCGTCATGAGAGCCCAGATGCGAAAAGTCTGTTGGTTCAAAGCTGATCCATTGCCCGGAAACCAAATTCCAATCGGTGCTACCCGAGGTTACTTCCTGACGACGAACCAGGACGTGATTAGCCGTAGAAGAGTTTCCGAACGTCCAGCCATTGCCACCCGGATCATCACCGATAATACCGACGATGTCAACCGCAGTGCCCTGATATTGTAATTCAATTGCATCATTTCCGGTAAACACCGCTACATCGCTGGTGATATCGGTTACATCCAGAATGGCCAGATCGGTTGGGTTCTGGCCATTGCCGCTGCTGGTCACAACATACACGTCCTGCGCAGCTAACGAACCTGTAAGGGTCAAGGTTGCCGTAGGCGCTGCGGATCCGTTCGTGTAAAGATTAATTGTGTAGTTGCTGAGATCAACAGGGAATGATGAAGGGTTATAAATCTCAATCGATTTGTTCGATTGCGAGTCTTCTACGATTTCCGAGAAATAGAGTTGGCTGCATGGAGCAATTCCGTTGCAAACGTAAACAACGGCTTCCACAAAGTTTGCTGTTACTTCTAAGCAATCATCGGCCTGAATGCCGGAGAAGGGCAGTCCTTCAGCGATAGTGGAGTCAATCAAAGCGTTTAGATAAGAAACACCATAGATGAAGTAAGTACCTTCGGCAACAGATGCGCCATTCCAGATGCTGTCGGTTTGTTCAACAATAATTCCAGAGGCATCGGTAATGAAGTAAGTGTAATTCGCATCAATGGATTGACTGGTATTCGTGAGATTGACATCGATGTGGTTATCACCGTTGCAAATAGTAATGAAGTCTCCGCCATCGACCATCAATACGTCACCGGCATCACAACCTGTGATGATACATGGCGTGCGCTCAATAGTAGCGAAGTTGTTTGATAATTCAGCGCATTGGTCGGCGTTGATTCCCTCAACAGGCATACCGATGCCAATGCTTTCGGGATCTAGGTTGCCGGTGTAAGAGAGGCCCCAAACATGGAAAGTGCCTTCACCATAAGCATCCAAACTTACGGGAGCGGTCGTTACTATTTCCAGAATTTGATCCGCAGCATCCGTAATTACAAATACATAGGTGTCCCCGGTTGTGTTGTTGTTACCAACCAAGTCCAATGCAGTATTGGGTAAATCCGAGCACTGTGCAATTGGTCCTTGGCCTGCACCTAAGAGATTACCGCCATCACAGTTAGGATCACTTTGACCGATAGTGATCGTCATGGTTTGCTGCAACCAGGTTATGGCGCTATCGCTATTCAAGGTTAATATTATCGTCTCAGCGCCTTCAGCGTTTGCATCATTGATGATATCAAGGGTGAAGCTCTGCAAAGCTGTGCTATCATTGAAGTTGAGTGTCGTTGGAAGTGTCACTGTGTAGTCCGTACCGTCAGCGGTTCCGCCAACGATTGTGGCAGTGATACTGATGGTGCCGGAGGCGTTCAAACATTGAACATTGATTGTCAGCGTGCCTGCGTTTTCAGCTACAGTGATATCACCGTTTACAAAACCTGCCAGTAACTCATCGGTACATGGTTGGAAGAAGTGATTACCCAAATGTGTGTAATCAGTATTGCCATATACATCCCACTGGTTGGCTGAAATTGCCCAAATCGGCATTGGTGTTTGAATGTTGAATTGACGCACCATGTCAACATCGAATGTGCTCGTATTCGCAACGGGCCAACCATTGCCGGTGCCAGGGTTTTCACCCACTACACCGATAGCATCAATCAGGGTTCCGTTGAAGCGCAATTCCAACGCATCGTTTCCATTAAAATTCGCAATCTGGTCAATCAAATCAGCTAAACCAAGAACAGTCTGACTGGCAGCGCCGCCGCCACCGCCTTGGCCCGGATTAGCAATGACGTAAGTACCAAACGGAGCAATAGTGCCCGAAAGATCCAGAATGTCTGAAGGAGTAGTACCACCATTGGCGTATTGCAAAATGGTGTAACCAACCAAGTCCACTGTTTCCAGTGATGGGTTGAACAACTCCAATGCCTTGGTGCCATTGGTACCTTCTAAGTATTCAGAGAAGAAGAGTTGTGTGCAAGGAGTATTGTCCTGACAATCGAAAATTTCAATAGCAATTCCATTGGAGGTAAACTCAAAACAACCATCCGATGTTATGGCCGAAATCAATCCGCCATTGGTTAGGCCGGTGAGGTTGCCTTGATAAGAAATTCCATAGATGTTATAGGTGCCTGCTGCAATTCCTGCAATCGAAATTTCTGTTGCGGATGAGGCCACAATAGCACCGCCATTATCAACGAGTACATACACGTAATTATCGTCTAACGAAGTACCTGAGTTACTCAATGTTAAAACGCTCGAAGCTGAATTACAGAATTGGAATGCACCACCGGCAAGCGTTACATCACCCGCTATACAACCACTGCAGGGAACAACATTCACATCGACAAAGTTGGTACTCCATGACACACAGTTGCCCGCTTGAATACCGCTGAGAATTGCTCCGGCACTCGCGGTTGCTGCATCCAGTGTTCCATTGTAATACAAACTGTAAACATGATAGGAACCCATGGCGAAAGCAGCGAAATCATATGTAGTATCTGAGGTAGTGGCCACGATTGTGTCGTTGGCATCAGTAATCACGAACAACAGTTGTTCACCGTAACCGCTGCCATCAACGCTCCAATTGACCGGCATGGCCACTTCTGTATCGCAGAATTGCGTGATTCCGGAGGCATTGATTAATCCACCTAAACACTGCGGTTGATTCCAGGTTCCCGGAGTCACATCTTGCAAGACAAACGGAGAGAAGCTGTAAGGCGATCCGCCATCAGGATAGCGTGATAAAGAAAAGTCAGGTAAATTTTGTTGCACAGTCTCATCGAGTTGGCTGTAGCCGGGAACAGCAATATCTAAACCGAGTGCCGCAATGAGAGCGTTATCTTGTTGGTCATCGGTACCGTATACTGCAGCCTCTATAAGGTTAGTAGTTGTCGGTGGAGTGTCCGTTGGAAAATCCACGTCATTGCCAATGTATAAACCCACACCATCCGCGCCATTGCTGATGGTTGCGTCTTGCAGAATGTAATCGACATTGGGTACAGCAGCGCTGCCTATGACGAAAAATCCATTTTCATCAAGGGAGTAACCATCCAAATCAAAGGCTTCATAACTGAGATCATTGTTGCCTTCGAACAACACCAGCACAAGACCATCCAGAGAGGCGTTGGGTGTTCCCAAGAATTCAATGAATTCAGCCGTATCAGTGCCTCCGGGAACATCCATGTTCAATTCATTGAAAACTACGTACGGACAGTTCAATACTGAGAAAGTAATCGTATTTGTACTCCAGCTCTGGCAGATATCTGCTGTAACATGTGTTAGGCTATCTAGTCCTGACAGACCTCCCATGTATGAAATCCCTTGAACGGTATAATTACCGGGTTCAAGATTGGAAGCTGAATACGAAGTGCTGAAGGTGTCTACGATGGCTCCGTTGGCATCGGTGATGATGAACAAATAATTATCCTCAAGGGAAGTAGATGATGTATTCGCGGTCAGCTGGGGAATAGAGCTACTGCAATAACCGGAGCCATTACCCAAATTTGAAGTAATCACCCCGCCGATACAACCCGAGCAAGGAACAACCATCACCTCCACACTACTTTCGCTAATGGAGACACAGTTACCGGCGGTGATGCCCGAAATAGGCAGTTCATTCGCAGTAGTGGTTGAATCTAAGTTGCCATTGAAATAGACATCGTAAATGAGATACGATCCTTCGGCGAAAGCAGAGAAGTCAATGGTAGCATTGCTTGTAATCGCCTGAATATTATTGAGGTTGTTGGTGACAACGTATGCGTGGGCCTCTCCGAATGAAAGCGAATCGGATTGGAGGCTAACCACTGCTTCAGGTGAACCTGAGCACAGGTTCACGCTGGTCGAACCATCAATCAAAATTGTAGCGCCGGCAAAACACTGAGCCACATTGAAGGTTCCGGGTGTGATCTCTTGAAGTGTCCATGCACCGAAATCAAAAGCAACACCGCCATCGGGCGTGCGGGAAATCGATAGATCAGCTCCGTTCTGTTGAGCAGTTTCATCCAATTGAACATATCCCGGAACAGCTACGTCCAGGCCAAGGGCTGTAATCAAGCCGGCATCGGTTTGATCGCCTGTTTCATAAACCGCAGCGTCAATCAAATTGGCCGCCGTCGGGGGAGTATCCGTTGGGAAATCAGTCGCATCTCCATAATAAATCGCAATTCCATCGGCACCATTCGAGATAGTTGCATTCGGAATAATGTAATCAACATTGGCAGCAGCGGCATTACCGATAACAAAGAAGCCGTTGTTGTCGAGGCTATACCCGTCCAAGTCAAAGGCAGCATAGCTCAAATCGGTTGTGCCTTCAAAAAGCACAACCACTATGCTGTCAAGCGAAGTGTTTGGAGCCCCGTAAAGTTCAACGAATTCAGATTGATCTGTTCCACCGGGATTATCCATGTTGAGCTCGTTGAGCACAACAATGGGGGTGTTTTGACTAAAAGCGATAGAAGCGACCAACGTCGCGATAGCGGTAAAAAAGGTTCTCATTGCAGGATTTGTAGTTAACTGGCCATAAATACAAGGGCAAAGTTAATTTCCTTGGTTGATAGGGAAGTTTATTTTTGGCTTTCCTAGGAACCGAAATTTGAACTCTAGGGTAGTTCGGCTTTCATGCATCATTGCCGAAAATTAATATCATGCGTTTTGCGACCCTTTTGTTGGCTTTGACCCTTGGTCATACTGCTATCTTACAGAATTTAACCGGTATCGAATCGGTAGAGTTTGATGCCATTAACCACCGTTTTTTAGTCGGTAACGGTAACAATATCGTCGAGGTTGATGCCACAGGAACTCCCATCGGAATCTTCACCGGCGACAGCCCAAAGGCAGATTATGGCATGGAGGTCATTGGAAATACCCTGTTCACCATCGTAGGAAGTGGAGTGAGGGCTTACGACCTGGCCACCGGCAGCCAATTGTCGAGTATCTCGATTACAGGCGCTTCTTTTCTCAACGGTATGGCGGCTGATGGTCAAAACCGCGTGTGGGTAACCGACTTCGGCGCGATGAAAATCTACGAACTCGATTACACGGACCTAGCGAATCCGACTTATTCCGTTGTGGTCACCAATACAGTAGTGACACCCAATGGGATTTGCTATGATGAAACCAATAACCGATTGGTGTTCGTCGCATGGAGCGGAACCAGCTCCGATATTACAGCAGTTTCACTTGCGGATTATTCCACCAACACACTTGTGGCCAACTCATCCCTCAATAGTATTGATGGTATCGATAACGACTCGCAGGGTAATTATTACCTGGCTTCATGGGCCCCACAACGCATCACTAAATACGCTCCGGATTTTAGCGTAAGCGAGGTCATTACGGTTGCCGGCGGACTGAATAACCCTGCGGATATCGCTTATGCCGAAGAAATCGACACCTTACTTATTCCCAATTCTGGCAACAACACGGTGCGAATTATTGGCTTTCAAACTTCGGATGTGACAGGTCTTGAAGCGGAGAAGTCCTCATTGACGTGCTATCCTAACCCTGTGACTGAAAACTCAGTGCTCACCTTCACAACGGGACAGCCCGGCGCAGTGTGCGTTGAAATCTTGGATATACAGGGAAAGATGATTCATCAGGTATTGAATGAAAATCTGCCTGCCGCAAAGCAGCGAATTGTCTTAGGTGATCTGCCTATCGGCGCAGGGTCCTACGTGTGGCGAGTAAAAACTATTTCTTCGGAAATGACGCTGCCTTTCGTTAAGCAGTGAACCTCACATCATTGAAACTGCAGTTCAAATAGGCGCTTGTAAAGCCCTTCGCGCTGCAATAGTTCCTGGTGAGATCCCAGCTCAGCGATGGTCCCTTGGTGAATAACCGCAATTTTATCCGCACCTTGAATCGTCGATAATCGATGCGCAATCACGATGCTCGTGCGGCCACGTGTAATCTTGCGTGTTGCGTATTGAATGAGCAACTCTGATTCCGTATCAACGCTGGACGTCGCTTCATCGAGCACTAAGATTTCAGGATTCCGCACAAACGCCCTCACAAAAGAGATCAGCTGGCGCTGACCCACACTGAGCATACCACCTCGTTCGCGCACGTTGTAGTCATAACCGCCCGGAAGTTTCTCTATGAAATCGTGGGCACCCACTTCCTTACTTGCAGCAATCACGGCCTCACGGGATATGGAGGAATCATGCAGCGTTATGTTGTTTAGAATGCTGTCATTGAAGAGAAAGACATCCTGATTCACCATGATCACGTGCTTGCGCAGCGATTGCAAACTGAGCGAACGAATGTCATAGTCATCAATCGAAATGGAGCCGCTATCCAGTTCATACGATCGGTTTAACAACAGCGCGATACTGCTTTTGCCTGCGCCGGTTGCACCCACGAAGGCAATCATCTCTCCCGGTTGGATGTCGAGATTGATTCCCTTAAGCACAGCTTGCCCCGGAACATAGGAGAAAGTCACCTCACGCAAGCGAATACCGCCTTGCAATTTGGCGGCATCGATGGTTCCCGTGTCAACCTGCTCTTCGGGTGTATCAAGCAATTTGAAAACGCGCTCGGCATTGACAATTCCCATCTGCAATACATTGAAGTTGTCAGCCATCTGACGTATAGGACGATACATCATCGTGATGAAGGTTGAAAACTCAAGCAATAGGCCGGGAGTCATACGATCATCCAGGGACTCATGCAAGCCCCACCAAATCATAAGAGCCACCGATCCGGCACTCAATAATTCGACTACAGGAAAGAAGATGCTGTATGCCCAAATGCCCCGAATATGGGCGTCACGATGTTCCTGATTGATGGTGTTGAACTTGGTCTTCTCTTGCTGTTCTCGATTGAAAATTTGAATGATGTTCATCCCACTCACATGTTCCTGGATGAATACGTTGATGCGAGCCACTTGATTTCGCACATCGTTGAACGACGACTTCACGGCTTGCTGAAAGATACGCGTTGCATAAAGCAGCAATGGAATAGGTATAATGACCATCAATGTCATTTTCCAATCGAGCCAAAACATGAAGCCAACGATGAAGATGAGCTTAAGCACATCGCGGAAGATGTCGAGAATGCCGGCAGAGAAAACATCAGCAATGCCGTCAATATCTGAGATTACCCGCGTCACCACCTGGCCAACGGGCGTCTTATCGAAATAACTCAGTTTGAATTTCGCTACATGCGCGTATAGCTCTGACCGTAAGTCATAGGTAATCGATTGTGCCACGCGGTTGGCCAACTGGGCTTGCACATATTGAAGCACAGCTTCGATAAACAGGAATCCGATAAACCAAATACTGATTTGCATGACGCGTTGCGTGTCGCCTGCAGGCATGGCTTCATCCAGTATAGTGCGCATCTGTTCAGGACGAATACCCACCATGCATGCCAGCAGGATGACCAAAAACAAGGTCACAAAAAAAGGCAGCCTATAGGGCTTGCCTTTTCGGTATAACCTTAAGAATATGGCAAAATCAAATGCCTTTCCGCTTTTACTCAATGCTTACTTTTTGAATTGAACGCTGTCCATAATACGCTCTGCGTCCTTGAACCATTTTTCGAATGAGCCTTGCTCAGCAGTATATGTTAGCGTGTAGCTTTTCTCGTTTTCGAACCAAATGTACTGATGCATGGCAATGGGGAAAGTGTTCAAAATACCGGCGTAAGTCAACACATAACAAGGTTTGCCGGCTTTTGTTTCCTTTTTGTTGGTGGTAATTACCGCTTTGCTATAGAAAAAAGGGATATCACGAATCACTTCCTCCACATAAGAATCAAGTGTCTTTCCCAAGCCATACATGGGCATTACCGCGATATTGACAAAATCGTTGTAGTAGTCTTCCTCATCGGTGAACGGAGAGGACAGGATGAAATCCATACCCGAAGCGCCACTGGTGTCGACTGCCCAGGATTCAGGGTACTCAACGGTGTATTCTTTTACTTCGAGTTTTTTCCATCCGTCACTTTTGGAGGTGTCGGCCGGTTCGGTTGGCATGAACAGCGTGCTCAGGAGCAATAGGAAACTGGTTAACATGATGAACGATGTTTAGGGATTGGTTGCAAATATTGGCTTTTTTGCCCAATTAAAATTAAAAACTTTGTTATGAATAGTTGGTCAGTCGATTGGCTGAATTTTATCCGAAGGATATAGGATACGTGTCAAATGCAGTCCTTGCGCCGGCACGCTTTCTCCCGCTTGCGTGCGCTTGCCACCTTCTACAATCGATCGGAATTCCGCCAGGTCCATTTTTCCGCGACCAACTTCCAGTAGCGTACCCACCACTGCACGCACCATGTTGCGCAAAAACCGATCGGCTCTAATGTGGAACACGAGTTTGTAATCATCCTGCTCCCAGCGAGCTTCTCTCAGATCGCATAGTGTTGTTTTCTGACCGCCTCCCGACTTGCAGAAAGCTGCGAAGTCTTTGTATGGAAGCAGCATCGCAGCGGCTTCATTCATACGGTCAATGTCCAAGGCCCAAGGGTAAAAAGTAGAGAATCGCTGGATAAAAGGATCGCGTCGTTGATGAATGTGATACTCATAACTCCTTTCAATCGCATCGAACCGAGCGTGCGTTAAATCCCCTACTTGCCAAAGCCCGAACAGTCCAATGTCCTTGGGTAACATCAGGTTGAGCTTGAAGAGAATTTCTGCTTTATTGGTAATAGGTTTCTCGGCATTGAAATGAAGATAAAAGTCGCGCGCGTGCACACCGGCATCTGTTCTTCCGCAACCGACCGATACAACTTTTTCCTGACGCAACAATTTGCGCAAGGCCGCTTCGATTTCTTCCTGCACGGAATGACTGTTCAATTGTCGCTGCCATCCATGGTAATTCGTGCCATCGTAGGAGATGTGAAGGAAGTAACGCTTCCACATTGCGGGCTGATCATCATGCACTTCGAGCTCTTCCATGAGGCGCGAAATTAGCGATGTTCAAACAATTGATCTTCGAATCCAACCAGATACAGTTGTTCTTGTGCCCGTGTAAAGGCTGTATAAAACCAGCGATTGAGTTCAAGACCCGCCATGTCATCGGTGATGTAACCTTGGTCAACAAAGACACATGGCCATTGTCCACCTTGCGCTTTGTGACACGTCACTGCGTAGGCAAACTTCACTTGAAGCGCATTGTAATAGGGGTCTTCAGCTACTTTTTTCCGAAGCAATCGGCGATCGGTAATCTCCGGATAATCCAAGGCGATTAGATTGCCCAGCGCCTGTAGCTTTTCATTACTCAACGACGATTGTTCCTCCCAAATCGCGTCGCACAGGAGGATGGTTTCAAACTCCGGCATATCAGGATAGTCGGGCATACTCACGATGGCTTTACAAAAGCGAAAGGGTTCACGATCCTCAAAACGCAAAATACGCTTGATGAACAGCGTGTCACCATTGGCGATGAAACCCGCGCGATCTTCCCCCTCTTTCAACCAATAGTAGTTGTTCTTCAGCACCATCATCCGGTCACCGGCGTTGATTTCTTCCTCGTTCCAAAGGATTCGCTGACGGATTTGACGGTTGAAAAGGTTAGCGCGTTTGTTGCTGCGCGTAATGACAATCATATCATCCTTCCCATAGCGTGAAAATGCATTTTCCAGATAATCCTGTAAGTCACTTTCGATACGAATGATATCGCGGTAGCCAGACACATTCAAGTGCGGAAGGGCTTTCTCGGCCGCTGTAATTTGTTTTCGCAGACCTGTCGCATTATCGAGAATGCCTGAACCCTCGGCCTGACGAATGACTTCATGCAATTCGATTTCGGCGATGTGGAGGTAATAATTGCTGCGCAGATGATCGATTTGAAGCGCCGGGCTTTCCGCTGCTCCTACGGGTGGAAGCTGCGCATTATCACCGATGAAAACCAGCTTGCAATCTTCGCCGCTGTATACATGCGCAATCAAATCGTCGAGTAAATCATGATAGCTCTCAGCTCCGTGATGACCAATCATGGACGCTTCATCCACGAAGAAAATCGTTTGAGTTAGACGGTTTTCCTTCAATTCATACAACCCTTCACCGGTGCGCGAACGCTTGGAATAATAAATGTGTTTGTGAATCGTCTTTGCCTGACGGCCGGAGTAATTACTCAATACCCGGGCTGCTCTGCCGGTGGGCGCCAGCAGCACATAATTTATTCCGAATTGGGATAAAGTATGCACCATCGCACTCACCGAAGTAGTTTTCCCGGTGCCTGCATAACCACGAATGAGCAACGCACAACGCGGTTTGTCAGATAGCACGAATCGTGTGAATGCGTAAAACAATTTGGCTTGACCTTCGGTAGCCTCATGCCCAAAGTGACCGTGCAAGGCCGCTTCTAAAAGTGGTTGTGATATGAGGGGCGCATTCTCCAAAGCAGTTGACTATCTATGAGCAGCAAAGAAAAGACATCCACCAAACTGTGCTTAGTTTAGCAGCGGAATATTCCTGATTATGGCGGTATTTAATCCCGAACTGGCGGCAAAAATGAAAATGCCCAAGGAGTTGCTCGATGAAGCATCGAGTATGCACTTGGTGTTGCATATCAGTGACCGTTTTGTTGAAGCGGCATTATTTGAAGCTGCTTCTTCTCAATGCCGCTGGCACGTGATTTCCGATGAATTTCTCGGCGATCCGGTGGAGTTCATCTACCAGCGCAACTGGCATGATCACTTGTTTAGAAAATGCACCGTCAGTTTCGATGCAGCGCTTTATTCCATCGTTCCTGCTGCCTATTTTGATGAAAAACAAATCACCTCGTACCTGCAACTGCAACACCAGGTGTCTGTGAGCCATGCGCAATTCACAGAAATAACCGAACTCGACGCAGTTTGCTGTTATGAAACCCCTGACTGGATGCCGCGACTGGTCGGATTTATTCCGAATGCGCGTGTTATTCCGGCAGCTGCCTTGGTCGCGCGTTATGCTGCTATTTCTGCGCCTGCAGAAGGTTCGTCTATCGCATGCTGGGTGACCGACCGTCAGCTAACTATGGCCTGCCTTAGACAGCGAAAATTGAAGCTTTTAGCCACCAATGAAGTCAGCGCAGAGGAGGATGCCATGTATCATATTGCGAATGCCGCCATGCGACTTGGCTTCGAACTTGAGCAGTTACAGTTTGACTTAATCGTAGGCAATGGGATGAGGGAACTCGCGTCTTTATTGTCCAAGTACGTGCGCCGGATGAACGACCATTCTTCCTCCGACGCGATCGGTTCATACTTCCCTCAACTCCACGTTTTATGCGCATAATTTCCGGCTCACTCAAAGGCAGGTCTATCGACGTACCTCGCAATTTCAAAGGCCGACCTACTACTGATTTTGCCCGTGAAGGACTTTTCAATGTGCTGAACAATATGGTCGAGTGGGAGGGCTTGCGGGTGTTGGATCTTTTCGCCGGCACCGGAGCGTTTTCTTTGGAGTGTTTCTCTCGCGGGTCAGAAGCCATTCTAGCTGTCGATATTCAACCGCTGCACGTGAAATTCATCAACGATAATTTCCGAAACTTTGAAGCCATTGAGGCGCATGCGCTCAAACAAGATGTGTTCAAGTTTTTGAAAAACCCTGAGGAATCGTTTGATTTAATCTTTGCCGATCCGCCTTACGACCTACCCAAACTGGAACACTTGCCTGAATGGATTCTGACATCACCGGCCATGCAGGAAAATACCTTGGTTGTCATCGAACACGGCAAACGTACCGACCTCAGTCAACAGCTTGGATTTCTCCAAATGAAGAGCTATAGTAATGTCAGATTCAGCTTCTTTCGAAAGCCAAACTAATTTTGACTTACGTTTGTTGTCATGAACAGAATTGCTGTGTTTCCCGGCTCATTTGACCCTGTTACCAAAGGGCATGAGGAAATTGTGCGCCGCGCGCTTCCGCTGTTCGATTCGATTATCGTCGCTATTGGACGTAACACGTCCAAATCATCCATGTTCTCGCTTGAACAACGAAAGCAGTGGCTGGTCGATACCTTTCAGGGAGAGTCACGCATTCAGGTCAAGGAGCTTGATGGTCTAACAGTCGATTTTTGTCGCCTTAATGAAGCTCGGTTCATCTTGAGAGGAATTCGCAATGGAGGCGATTTCGAATATGAGCGTTCCATAGCACAGATGAATAAAGCCATGCATCCCGCGATTGAGACGATCCTGCTTTTCGCTGACCCAGCCATGGCCGCCATCAACAGCACCATCGTTCGCGAGATTATTAAAAATAAAGGCGACGTTTCTCAGTTCCTGCCCGCAGGAGTGAATGTCTATGGTGAATAGAATTGTGCTGACACTGGTAATGCTGATGATGCTGTTAGCGGAAGCAACAGCAGCATTGGTGCGTATCTCAGGAACAGCTCCGGGTTATGAAGGACGAAAACTTGCCGTTATACTTCCCGTTGATGAGTTTTCCGGATTGCGCAAACTCCTGGCAAGTTGCGATGTCCGCGATGATGCCACGTTTCAGGTTGAATTCGAACTTGCCGAAATCCGAAGGGTTTATATCCACATTCAACGCATTGAGGCCGCTTTGTACGCAGTGCCCGGTAGCTCGTACAATTGCGTGTTTCCGCAAGTAACTAAGACGGATTTCAAGCGTTTCGATCGCAGCGAAGTGGAGTTGCAGTTCATCGATTTACCCGAAAATGAATTGAATGCAGTCATTCGAAGCTACAACTTGGATTACAGTCGCTTCATTGCCGATCATTTCTACGATTTTGCAGCCCAGGAATATCGCGGATCGACGCAGTACATGAATTCACTGCAAGAGCGTCGACTCAAGGTTGATTTATTTGCCAAACGAAATGAGAAGGATACGCTGCAACGAAAGATAGCACCTGAATTTGACCATTGGATTAAGCATTTCTCGGATTCCACTCAAGCGGTGTATGGCAAAATCAATGCATCGGATTTTTTTGAAACGTACCGCCTGTATTCGGAAGCTGAACTTCACCTGCTCAATGGAATGAATCGCGTGCAGTTTTATAATCAGTATTTGAAATCACGTGCGTTGCCCTTGAACAATCCGGCTTTTGTCAGTTGTTTCAAGCTGTATTATCAAAACATGCTCACAGGTCGAAAGAGTGATATGCAAGCAAGAATCATGAAGGCTATCAATGCCGATCGCAGTTTGCAGATGCTGGCCGAAGTTTTTATTGCCGATTCAACGATGCAATCATCTCGGATTCGAAGGCTTGCTTGTGTAAATGGATTGAAGGATAGTTACTACAATAAGTCTTTCGATCGCAGCGCCATCGAAATGATGTTGCTTCAACCGAGCGGAACAGACGCTGATATCGATTCAATCGCTGCAGATGCCCACACTCAGTTAACGAGGTGCAAAGCGGCAACGGCATTTCCGGATCTCCAATTGACGGATGAGGCGCAAGAACGATGGTCGGTTAGCCAACTTTCCGGAGTGCCGGTGTACCTCTATTTTTTTGCAACATGGAGCCCCGTATCCTTAAAGGAACTTCAGTTGCTGGAACGTTGGAAGGAAAAATTCGCCGGCAGGGTGGAATTCATTGGCGTTGCAATGGATGATGATTACCGCGATTTTCGTAAATACCTTGAAGAACATCCTAAACAAGCGCTATCCTTTGTTTACGGAAATGCCGACCCGTTTATCCAGGAAAAATTGAAGCTTAAAGCGGTTCCTCACGCCTATCTCATCGATGACCGCGGATTTATTGTGGGCGATGTGGCGCCATCACCATCGGACCCCAAGTTTGAGCTTTTACTGAATCAAGTGGCTGTCGCTCCGGCCGATAACAATCAGAAACCGAAAACATGGAGAGATCATTAAATCAACTGATCCAATCCTGATACACCAATGTAACGGTCGCTGATGAACCCCTCGCCTAATGTCATTCCGGCCTGACGCCCCAGATTGAGCGCCTTCCCATACAGAAAGTCAAAGAATTCCTCCCCTGAAATTGGAGTTTGAATCTCATTGGACTCCGCACTGTGAAACTGACTGCCGTAGCATTTCAGCACGGCTGTTTTTCGCTCCCAATACCCCGTTATGTCCACAACGACATCAGGCTTCAAATAATAATCCTGGATATACTGGTAAACAGCCTTTGGTCGCCAGGGAGCTTGTACCGCACCTTCGAAGTGTGTCTCAATCTTGCCCAGCCCCGAATAGAAACAAGCCTCTCGGACCATTTTCGACGCCCTACCATGGTCCGGATGACGATCGGTTGGACTATTACACAACACAATTTCCGGTTGGTAATGACGCAGATAGTTGACCATATCCAGCAGCGTGGATTCGGACGACTCGAAAAAACAATCGCGTAATCCAAGGTTATGTCGAATGCTCAACCTCAGCAATTCAGAAGCTTGTCGCGCCTCTTCCAATCGCAATTCTCCGCTGCCTCTGCTGCCCATTTCACCCGCAGTGAAATCAATAATCCCTACGCGCTTTCCCGAGTCAATGGCTTTAATCAGGGTGGCGCCACAACTGATTTCTACATCGTCAGGATGAGCAGCAAATGCAAGGATGTCTAAGCTGATTTTCGTCATTAGGAAGTATGATAGATGCAAAGGTAAGGGCAAGTGCTAATTCCCTTCTTCATGTGATAACCAATGTGTTGTGCATAAGTCAAGATTGCTTGCCGGATGAAATTAACGTTTCATTTAGAACTTTGCCGACCGTGACTTACCGCATGCGGTGAGCTTTTGGTTTACTTTTGCCGCCGACTTGAAAAGTCCATTTTACATAGCGCTTTTTTGGATACTCACGTTATTGATGGGTAATGCCCTCACCGCGCAACGCGATGAGCCGGAGCTCTTTACTGAAGATGATCCCGGATTCTCTGCAGCAAACCTACCCCATGCCGGCGGTGCTTCCGAAGAGGAAATGCAAACTCAGGCACTGTTCAATGAGAAGCCGGAAGAGTTGCTGCTGTTTACAGTCAGGGATTCCATCATGCATATCCCCGCCTATGACGTTTATTGCAACTGGGATACACGTAATCTATTCAACGGCAAGTCAGATCAATTGACCCCGGGGCAGGGCTTGAATTTCTTACTGGCACACACGGATTGTGATTTTGTATATCCGGCCAATGGTGATATGACCTCACCCTTTGGTCCTCGTTGGGGCCGTATGCACTATGGACTCGACATCGATCTTGAGGTGGGGGATAACGTGATGGCCGCTTTTGAAGGAATGGTGCGCATCTCGCAGTATCACCCTTCCTATGGTAATGTCATAGTGGTGCGCCACAATAATGGATTGGAAACACTTTACGCCCACTTGTCGCAGCGCAAAGTGATTCCCGGAATGCACGTTGAGGCCGGCGATATCATCGGATTGGGCGGAAACACAGGACGTTCGTACGGTGCTCACTTGCACTTTGAGGTCCGTTATCTCGGACAAGCATTTGATCCCAGAAATATCGTAGACCCTGCCTCTCACAGTTTGTTGAGCAGTTCATTTACGCTACTTCCAAAGCACTTTGAAACGCCTTCTGCATCACCTGAGGCTATTGCAGCACGAGGAACTAAAGCTTCTGCAAAATCGAAGTATTACACGGTCAAGAAGGGTGATACTCTTTATTCAATCGCCCGTCGTAATGGCACATCGATCAACGCCATCTGCAAAATGAACCGTATCAAGCAGACTTCGACACTCCGACTTGGTCAGCGTATTCGCGTGAAATAGTGGTTTTGATTATCCTCATTACTCCAGGAGTCTTTTATCACTGAACCAACTTCCCCTTTGTTTGTTTATTGGTTACAGCCTTTGTGCTCAACCATGAATCAAACTTCTTCGAAAAAAATTGCAGTTATCGGCGCAGGCTTTGCGGGTCTTGCTTCTGCCTGTTCTCTCGCTCACAAAGGCTTTGATGTAACCCTGTTGGAGAAGAATGAATCAACCGGTGGCAGAGGCCGCTCGTTTCAGCACGAGGGCTACACCTTTGATATGGGCCCTTCCTGGTACTGGATGCCTGAAGTGTTTGAGCAATTTTTCAATCGATTTGGTAAAAAGGTTTCCGATTACTACGAGCTGAAGCGTCTTGATCCATCGTATCGCGTTTTCTTCTCCGATGATAAACCCTTGGATGTTCCTGCGAATTACGATGAGCTAAAGGCTGTATTGGAAACACTTGAATCAGGTGCGGGCCCCAAACTCGATAAATTCATGGCCGAAGCCAAAATCAAGTATGACACGAGCATGGCTGATTTTGTTTGGAAGCCTTCCTTGAATATTCTGGAGTTTGCTCAACCTAAACTACTCATTGAATCATTTAGACTTCACCTGTTCTCGAGCTTTTCAGATCACGCCAAGAAGTACTTCTCGCACCCGAAAATTCTTCAGCTGTTGGAGTTCCCCATTTTGTTTCTGGGAGCCAAGCCGGAGAAAACACCGGCGATGTACAGCATGATGAATTATGCAGACATTATGCTGGGCACGTGGTATCCAAAAGGCGGAATGTGCAAAATCGCTGAGGCAATGACCAAACTCGCCCGTGAGTTGAAGGTGAAGATTATAACCTCAAGCACGGTCGATGCCATCGAGGTAAGCGGTCATGAAGCACACTCCATTCGCATGAATGGCGAGTTACATCATTTTGATGCTGTGGTCGCCGCTGCCGACTATCAGCATGTGGAAAGCAAATTGCTGAAGAAAGAACATCGCTCCTACAGCGATAAATACTGGGAAACGCGTGTAATGTCGCCCTCATCCCTCATTTTCTATTTGGGAGTAAATCGCAAAGTGGATGGAATCCTTCATCACAACCTCTTCTTCGATGAGCGCTTTGATATCCATGCGCAAACGATTTACGATACGCCTTCATGGCCTGAAAAACCGTTGTTCTACTTGTGCTGCACGTCGGCAACCGATCCGGCTGTTGCACCGGAGGGTAAAGAAAATTTATTCATCTTGATTCCGGTTGCTACCGGTCTCACCAGCACGGAAGAAGATCGCATGCGCTACTTGGATATTTGCTTGGAACGCATTAAACAGCACACCGGAGAGGATTTGAAACGTCATCTCGAATACGTAAGATCATACGCCCACGAAGAATTCATTGCGGATTACAACTCCTTTAAGGGTAATGCCTACGGGCTTGCCAATACCCTCATGCAAACGGCTGTCATGAAGCCCCGTCTGAAAAGTAAAAAAGTAAAAAACCTCTTCTATACCGGTCAGCTCACCGTTCCCGGTCCGGGTGTGCCTCCAAGCATCATCAGCGGACAAATTGTGGCTGACCAAGTAGAAAAATACCTCAACAAAAGATAAGCACCACTATGGCACATAACCAACGTGAAATCTTTGATATCGTTTCCTTTAAGAGTAGCAAGGCTGCAACACATGCCTATAGCACTAGTTTCAGTGCAGGTATTCGCCTGTTGCATAACCGCTTTCAAAATGCCATTTATGGTGTTTATGGATTTGTGCGCTTCGCAGATGAAATCGTGGATACACTGCATGAATACGATAAGCAGGAATTGTTGAAGAGATTTCGTCAAGATACCGTTGACGCTATCGAACAGCGGATTTCCATGAATCCTATTCTCCATGCTTTTCAGATGGTGTATCACCGCTACAATTTCGATTTTGAGTTGGTCGATCGTTTTCTGATTAGTATGGAAATGGATCTGGATAAGCGCGAATACGACAGAGATGGTTATGAGGCGTATATCCTCGGTTCAGCAGAGGTGGTCGGCTTGATGTGTTTGAAGGTATTTACCGAAGGAAACGATGAGCAGTACAGTCATCTTAAGCCCTATGCAATGCGCCTTGGTGCAGCGTTTCAAAAAATTAATTTCCTTCGTGATATGAAGGATGATTTCAATGGCCTTGGTCGTGCTTACTTCCCCGGCGTGGACTTTTCCCGCTTCGATGATGAGGTAAAGATGGAAATTGAGCAGGAAATTGAGCAGGACTTCGATTATGCATACAAAGGAATTCTGATGCTACCGAAAGACGCACGTTTGGGCGTACTTATCGCCTATGTATACTACCGCCGATTGTTTGCCAAGATTCGCTCCATTCCAAGTCATCGCATCATGGAGGAGCGCATTCGCATTCCCAATACGAGCAAGTACGCATTGTTGATGTCATGCTACATTAAGAATAACTTGAATCTTATCTGAACGTATGACTGAAGTAATCCTCGTCGATTTCCAGGATAATCCCATCGGTGTGATGGAGAAAATGTTGGCTCACGAGACCGGTAAACTCCATCGGGCTTTCTCCATTTTTGTATTCAATCAAAATGATGAGCTGTTGCTTCATCGCAGGGCGCTAACGAAGTATCATAGTCCCGGTTTATGGACGAATACGTGTTGCTCGCATCCCATGCCGGATGAAGAGGTTTTGGCTGCAGCGCATCGCCGTCTTCAAGAAGAAATGGGAATGGCGTGCACATTGGTCAAGTCGTTTGATTTCGTATACCACGCCGAGTTGGAGAATAATCTCATTGAACATGAATTTGACCACGTGTTTTTTGGCAGAAGTAATGAGTCGCCGGTGATTAATACGGAAGAGGTGTGCGAATGGAAATGGATGAAGTTATATGATGTCTATATTGATGTTCAATTGAACCCGGAGAAGTACACGGCATGGTTTAAAATTGCCCTTCCTGAGGTCATGAAACAATTCAAATTGCAGTTGGTATGATGCTCGGAATTCTGATTACGCTGGCAACTTATATTCTGATGGAGGGCATTACATGGTGCACGCACAAGTTTGTGATGCACGGTTCAATGTGGTATTTCCATGAAGACCATCACCAGCCCCGCGGTGGTTTCTTTGAGAAGAACGATGCCTTCTTTCTCATTTTTGCTGTTCCTAGTTGCTTGTTGATTGTATTTGGTTCCATCGCCGCGTTCGACTGGCGATTTTTTGTTGGGTTGGGAATTATGTTCTATGGCTTTTCCTATTTCCTCGTGCATGATGTGTTAATACACCGACGGTTCAACTGGTTTGAACGCACAGACAATGTGTATTTCAGAGCGATTCGCAAGGCACACAAAGTGCATCATAAACATTTGGGAAAGGAGGACGGAGAATGCTTCGGAATGCTCTATGTTCCCCGAAAGTACTTTGTTGAAGCAGCAGCTTATCGCAAAAATATCACGCGTTAATTCTAGTGATTGCCGCGTGCGGACCACTCCATCGTGGAGGTGATTGCGTGGTGATCCGATAATTCCTCTTCCAGTGTTCGATATTCAATTGCCTTCAGCGATTCACTATGCAGGATATAGTCGATGCGGAAAGATGGGAAAGCCCCGATGTAGGTGTTGCCTATGCCATTGCCGCATTCCACGAAGGAATCACTCAGTATGTCCGTCAATGTTTCATAGGTGTAGGATACCGGGGGATCATTAAAATCTCCGCATAAAATCACAGGATAGGGACTAGCCTTGATACTGGTTGCAATACGATCGACTTGTTCCTGGCGCTTGACAAAAGCGGATTTCAACCTGCGTGCTATGCGCTTGCTTGCATCATCAATTTCGCTTTGTTCGGTCTTTCCATTAGCCAGATCGTAATCCTCAGGCTTCAAACGGATAGATTGCAGATGTCCGTTATAAACGCGAACAGTGTCTCCATCCACCACGAGATCTGCATAGATGCAAAAATTGTTGGCGTCACTGGAGAACGGCACGTAACCCTTGCGGACAATGGGATATTTAGAAAATAGCGCAACACCGAAATATTGCTGGCCACCCAGGGCATGAGTATAGCGCTCATGGAAATGAACGTTCGGTAAAAATTTCAGGATGGTGTCTTTTGTCGGAAAGAATTTTTTCTTCTCGGAATGAAAAAACTCCTGAAAACAAAGGACATCCGCCTGTTCTCTGTTGAGCAAATCAAAAATGGCATCGCGTGTTTGAGGTCCCTCTTTCTTATCGAACACATCGAATACGTGAACATTGTAAGTAAGCACTTTCAAATGGGAAGCAGTCTTATCCGCGCTTTTCGAAAAACTGATTTGAAAAAAATCCGTGAGGTGGCCGATTCCTAAGAGGATGAATAATCCTGAGAAAATACCAAAGCGAGGTCGCTTGAATAACCAGTAGATAATGAAAGCAACATTGAGCAGCAGAACAAATGGATACGCCAATCCAAACAATACTAAGTAACCCATAGTGGTGGGTGAAAAATGCGCTGCTGCATAACTCAGCAGCAATGCGAGAATGGCCCCGAGATTCAGGAATAGAACAAGTTTATCTGTTCTGGATTTTTTATGCTTGACAGCCGGGGTGGAAGGCATGTTTCAAAAGTAAACATGAACCCTAAACATGATGCATAAGGCGTTTTTTACTTCTGTGAATGTTTGAACAAAAAGTCTTTTTCTTCTTGTGTCAAACTTTCGTAGCCGGATTGACCAATTTTATCCAGAATGATATCGATACGCTTTTGTTTGTCGGCCCGCTCGGTATTGAATTCGTCATCGGTTTTCGGTCTGCGATGAACAACCTTCATGTTATTGCGCCTGGTGATGCGAGAAAAGAAGTCGCTTATAGAACCACTGATATAGCGGAGCTTACCGCGCTGAAATAATTTCAATCCATAGAGAAAGCCGAAAATTCCCCCGCCGATGTGCCCGATGTGTCCACCGCTATTGATGCCCTGTCGGATGCTGGCAAAATCGAGCAGCAAGAGAATTGCCGCAAGCCAAATCAGTTCCAAACGAACAGCACCAAACAAATAAACGATGCGGCGTGGTTGCATCGTCGCTGTGGCGACAACAATGGCCATGACAGCAGCGGAAGCGCCCAAAATTCCATGTTCTTTTCCTGCATGTAAAACCGGTGAAATGGAGTATGCACCAGCGAATAAACTATAGCCGGCAAGACCTCCCAATAAGTAAACTGTCCATAAGCGCGCAGGTTTTTCAATCGTGATAAACAATTTGCCCATACTGTAGAGCGCAATCATATTGAAGAGAAAATGTCCTGTATGGACATGTGCAAACATGTGCGTGATTAGCGACCAAGGCCTGTTGCTCATTACCTCTACGTTGGAATTTGCAGCCAGCATGAGGTCGTCACCCAGTGTGGAAGGCAATGGCATCTCCGAAAACCAAAACCACAAGCGGTATACTTCAATGCCCAGGAAAATCAGTCCGTTGATGAGTATCAACGTGATGAACGGATCCCCTTTGCGTATGCGCTGCAACAAACTAGTCATTGGAATAGGTTATGAATAGAGTCGGCCCTGTTTCTGCCAGATTTTTAGAATGATGTATCCGAAGAGCATTCCGCCAATGTGCGCGAAGTGAGCTACATTATCATCCTGACGGTTCATTAAACCAAGCAGCAGTTCTATTGCACCGTATCCAATCACGAAATACTTCGCCTTAATGGGGAATGGAAAGAACAAGAGCATCAGTTCAGAATCCGGGAACATCATACCGTAGGCAATGAGTAATCCAAAAAGACAACCGGATGCACCTACCAAGCCAACGTTAATGGCGGCATTTAAATTAGCTAAATCAGGGTCGGAATAATTGTGATTGCTCATCAAAATCTCTCTACCGTTTTGTAGCACCTGTTCGACCAGTTCCGGTTGCAGTTGCGACATCATATCTTGTATTTCGATAAAGCTGATGAGCTGATGCAATCCAAACGCTCCCAGTCCACACAGTAAATAGTAATTGAGAAAACGCTTGGCACCCCAGTAGCGTTCCAGCAGAGCACCGAACATATAAACGCCGAACATGTTCATGAAGAGGTGAGTCACATTGCCATGCATGAACATATGTGTGATGACTTGCCAAATTTGAAAGGAATCGCTGCCGAAATAATAGCCCTTCAACGGTGGCTCCAGTGCCGGAATTGCTCCGCACGCCAGGAATACCAGGACATTGATGATGAGAATGTTTTTAGTGACAACAGGTAGTTGAGCAAACATGGCTATTGAAAATAAGTTTCGAGTTGTTGAGGGTCGAGTTGGAACATTGTCGGGCTTTGATGCTGCGCAGCATAGGGCTCTGAGCAGCGCATCAATTGCTGAAACAGGTTTTCCATTTCAGGCTGTGTGAGCATCTGTCCCGTTTTTATAGCGTTGCTCCTAGCCATTGACCAAGCAATTGACGCTTTGCGCTCTGCACTATATTCCAAGACAGACTGAGTATCCTGCAACAACTCCAGGAGTGATTCGGAAGAATAACTTCCGTGATAGTCAGTAGGGATAGCCATCACTGATACACGCTGTTTGTTCGCGTTTTCAAACTGAAAACCGAGTGATTCAAGCTCCTCCCTGCACGCATTGAATTGCATCCATTGAAGAGCATTGAATTCCATTGAATCGGGAAAGAGTAATTGTTGCGAAGCGCTGCCTCCGGAGTTAATCGCATGGATGAAACGCTCGAATAGAACACGCTGATGCGCCCGTTGCTGATGCAACACCAATACACGACCATTGGCTGAGCAAATCACATACTTCCTCGCATGTTGCATGAAGGATAGTTCACCGTCATGTTGCTCTTCCGAAAAGAGCGCTTCCCTATTGGTTTGCTTGCGCTCAATTTCTGTTGCAACAGTCATCAACTCTTGCCAACCGGAAACGTCAGCGGATTTTCGATCAAACCAGCCGCGAAGCGCGTGGGATCGTTCATTGTTTGTTGACGATTTTTCGAAAGGATTGAAAGAGGTATTGACGTGTACCTGTGGTGGAGTGAGCTCGGCGCCACTGCGCATGGGTTCAATGTGAATGGAAGTTTCCTGATCAAAATCCAAACTAGGAACAATGTTGAACTTTCCCAATGCCCGCTTAATGGCTGCATGTATGATAGCATAAACGGAGCGTTCATCCTGGAACTTGATTTCTGTTTTCGTCGGATGAATATTGATGTCGATTTGATCGGGTGCTATTTCCAGGTAGAGCAAATACAGCGGGAAGGTGCCGCTTGGAATCAGGCTTTGAAAGGCCGTACTCACTGCATGATTCAAGTAGGTGTTCTTGACAAATCGTTGATTGATGAATAAAAATTGTTCACCGCGCGTTTTCTTCGCGGTCTCGGGCTTCCCAATAAATCCGTTAACGGTAACGATGTTTGTCGACTCTTCTACGGGCACAAGTTTGTCGGAGTACTTTGATCCCAGAATATGCACGATACGCTGGCGTATGCTTGCGGCCGGTACTTGATACACTTCATTTCCGTTGTGACTAAAGTGAAATTCAATATCCGGATGGGCGAGAGCGACACGCTGGAATTCATCCATCATATGGCGCAATTCAATCGTATCACTCTTGAGGAAATAACGACGCGCAGGAACATTATAAAATAAGTTCTTGACAAAGAATCCTGTCCCTTCAGCGCATTGCGTCGGGGTCTGATTGATGACTTTTGATGCTTCAATGGATACGTGTGTTCCCAACTCATCATTGCCGGGACGTGTTTTCACCTCGACCTGTGCCACAGAGGCAATACTGGCTAGCGCCTCTCCACGGAATCCTTTGGTATGGATGCGGAACAAATCGTCGGATGAAGTAATCTTGGAAGTAGCATGACGCTCAAAACACAATCGGGCATCTTGAGGGCTCATACCCTTGCCGTTGTCTGTAACCTGAATCAGTGTTTTACCGGCGTCCTTGACAAAGAGCTTAACGCATGTGGCCTCAGCATCAATGGCATTCTCCAACAGTTCTTTCACTACGGATGCCGGCCGTTGAACGACCTCACCGGCGGCTATTTGATTAGCCACGTGTTCCGGGAGAAGTTTAATGATATCTGACATCGACAAAAAGCACGTTTTGCGCGCTTTGCAAAACTAATCGCAGACCGCTACGGTGCGAAGTATTAATTATGCCTTCGGAGGCATAAAAGATGCCAACGCCTCTTCGGTGGAAAGGGCTTGAGGAAACCAACCGGCAATGGTGGTGATGACCTCTTCCAGCACGGTGTCCGGGCAGGATGCGCCGCTGGTGATGATGATGCGCAAGTCTTGTTTTTCGGGCAGCCAACCTGCTGTTTCTCGCAAGTTTTGAGCGGCATAATCGAAATGCTGAATAAGCTCCCGCGACTTAATTTCCGTTGCGTCCTTGATGAAATACGTCGGAAAACGTTCGGAAAGAATCGTCACAATTTGTGCAGTATTGGAACTATTGTATCCGCCGATTACCAGCGCCAGGTCTGCAGTTGCTCGTGATGCTTCTATTGTGGATTGCTGATTATCGTTGGTGGCATAGCACAAGGTATCGCGCGTATCAGCGAAGTGATCTTTGAAGTGGTCACCATACTTTTCTGCCATTATCCCTTTGAAGTAGTCTGCGATTTCTTGTGTTTCGGTGGCGAGCATGGTCGTCTGATTCACCACCCCCACACGTTCAAGATCGCTTTCTAAGTTGAAACCTTCAGACATTTTGCCGGCGAAGTGTTCCATCACCGCTTCGCTTTCTATAAGTCCAAGGATATAGTCTCCCAAAAGACTTGCTTCGCGCATGTCGCGGACAATAATGGACGGCGCATGTTCATCACTGTGCGAAAACGTAGCGCGAGTTTCCTCATGCTTGTATTTGCCGTGAATAATGATGGAATAACCTTTCTGCCCAATTTCAGCAGAGCGCTTCCATACTTTTTCCACAAAAGGACAAGTAGTGTTGTAAGTGGCTATTTCTACCCCCTTGGAAGCCAGAAGGGATTCCGTTTCTAGGGTAGTTCCGAATGCGGGAATGATGACGACGTCTTCAGGTCCAATATCCTCCCAAGGATGCAATTGGCGACCTTCCGTGTCCATAATGAATTTCAATCCATGTCCTTCTAGATCCTCATTTACGGCAGGGTTGTGAATCATCTGACTCAATAAGAACAGTCGTTTACCCGGATTTTCACGAATGGCTTTGTAGGAGCGCTCGATCGCATTTTCTACACCGTAACAAAATCCGAAATGGCGCGGAAGAATAAAGGTCAGCGGACCGAGAGAAAATTCAGCGGGTGTGAAGTCTTGCTTACGAGGATCCGCGGTTTTTCTGCGGTTTTTAATCTCGCCGATAATGGCTGAGCGATAATGGTCGGGTATGTCGAATTTCTTCACGGTTCGGATGTGCGGGCGAGTTGTTCCTCTACGAAGGTCTGCAGTTTATTTTTTTTGTAGGCTTTGAGCAGTGGCTGCAGCGCCTTTTCTTTCTTTAAAATGGCGTCAGTTTCAATCATAAAACCAACGACAGAAAAACCACCAAGCATAGCCTCAAGTTCACTTTCGCAAGCGGGTTTACCGAGTTTTTTGAGTGCTATACCCTGAATGTAGGGGAATAGCAAGTCCGGGTAGTTGTCGTAGAAGGGAAGAACGGACGAGTTAATGGAAATTTTCAGGCGCGGACTACCGGCAATCCATTCCATGACAAACAAGGTGGCTTTACTTCTGTATTCGACGCCGGCTGATAGGGGATTAGTGCAAAGCCATTGCAGCGTGCGTACAACGAGATCCTCATCGCGTTTGTAATCGCGAACAGTTTTCCATTCATAATGCTCAGGTATTCGCGGAGCGGTCGATGACTGAGCCAGAACATCTAAGAGGCAAAGCGCCAGTGTTATGGTCAGCAATCCGGCTTTCATGCGCTTTCCTGCACTGTTTCTTTAAATTGAATTCCCAGACTTGCCAATTCTTGAAGCACGGGAAGGTAAATGTTCTGCGTTGTAGGCAGGCATACTCCTTTGAGGTTCCATTGCCCCGTGAGAATGTATTTGGCAGCTATGGCAATGGGTAAACCAACAGTCTTGGACATGGCAGTGTGCATGGGATCATCACCGGTTGTAATCAGAGTGGATTGCATTTGATATCTTTTACCATTGAGGGAATAGAAGAATCGGTGCCACATCACAATCATGTCCTTATCTCCCTGATTCAACTTCCACCTCGCTTCAACCAGTTTTTGAAGAGCAAGAGCCGGGCTTCCTGATTCAATCCCCAAGGGCTGATCTTCGAAAATACCCAGCCACTCGAGTCGTTGCATATCACCTGCAGAAGCATTCAAGTAAGATTGAACACGCTCACTCAATGTGCCGGTCGAAGATTCAGGTAGCAGTGATGCAGTGAGATCTTGCCAGGTCAGCGAAGAGGCGTTTGGAATCGAAAAACTATCATCAGTTAATCCGAGTTGGACCAGCAAATTCCAGGATGTGCAATACCCTAACTTTCGCAGAGTACCGCGATAAAGTGTCGGTATGTTTTCGATATCATAAAGCTTCAGATACTTGAGGGAGTCTCTGTTGGCATAGCCTTCATAAAAACCATCTTCACCAAGATCCACGGGAGTTATTCGTTCAAACAGGCGGTGATAGGGGATGAACTTGAGAGTGTTGTTTTCTCTGTAACGTGCCGTTCCGCCGTAACCTGCGAGAATAACATTGCGGGGATTCCAGGTGATTTTATAGTGCCAGGGATTGTCGTCGCTCTCAGGAGCAATCAGACCACCTGTAAAGGATTCGAAAGACTGTAGTGTCGCGCCTTTTGATTTGAGGTCGTCGATAATTTTCATGGCCGACATATGGTCGATACCGGGGTCGACACCCATCTCGTTGAGCATGACAATTCCCTTATCGATGGCTAGCTGATGCAAATCCCACATCTCATCAGGTATGTAGCTTGGAGTGATGATATGCTTGCCAAAGTGAAGGCAATCTTTGGCGACTTCCATATGCATTGCGGCCGGCAGCATAGAGATAACCAAGTCGGCCTCGGCTATCTCTTTCCTGCGTTGATCTTCTTTGGATGCGTTTAGTTGAAACGCTGTACCGCGCGGTGAGTCACCAATTTTTTGTCGGGCAAATTGTTCATCCATATCACCTACTCGAATATGCCAATCACATGCGTCGGCATGATCGAGTAGATACTTAATCAGGTTTGCACTGCTGCGTCCTGCACCAACAATCAGAATCTTTTTCATAACAGAGTTCTGCCTTCAAAATTAGCCCGCTTTTTTCGACCTCACACAAGGCTTTGAGTATTTTTGGCACAAGGTTGGCCATGGCCAAAAAAATCATTTAACCTTTTATACGATCTTTTACATGAAACAAATTGTTACGCTGTTAGCCTCTGTATTGCTGAGTGCACAATTAATCGGACAGTCCTCTGCGGTAGTTTTTTCAGAAGTAGGTGAAAAATTCACCATTTATCTGAATGGTGAAAAGAAAAACACTACACCACAATCCAATGTGAAAATTACCGGCCTAACGTCTGAATTTTACCAGGCCAGAGTGGATTTCGAAGACCCTACGTTGCCTGATTTTGCTGAAGGCAATTTCGCTGTGCAGCGTGGATTTGAGTTCACCTACATTATCAAAAAGAATAAAAAGGGAGAATACGTGATGCGTTATTACGGTCAGACAGAAGCCGATGCTGCTTCCGTTGCGCCTGCTCCTCAAAATGAAGTGAAGCGAGTGGCTGAGGTAGATGATGTTCCGGCAGCCGAAAATGTTCAAATCAACCAGTCAATCAATATTCAGGAAGAGCCCGTAGGTGCTAAAACAACGGTAACTCAGACCACCACCACTACCACCAAAAAGCAACCCACCGGCGCGACAACAGGTGCGCCGGCCGGTGGAAACGTGTCAATGGGAATTAATGTGGATGGTGTGAATATGGGCATCAGCATCAACGCTAGCGAAATGGGCGGCAACATGGACATGAACGTGAGCGAAGAGACGGTTATCACCACGACCACGACGACTACGACGTCAACTTCATCACCTGGTCCGCCACCTGCTCCTGCAGCGAAGCCTGCTCCTCCACGCCCGGCTCCTCAGCCCGCAGCTCCAGCGCAACCTGTAGGACGTTGCGCCTCATCAATGTCTCCGACTTCTTTTTCAAAAGCAAAGGATAACATTTCAGGCAACAGCTTTGAGGATAGCAAAATGACCGTTGCCAAGCAGGTAACCAAAGCCAATTGCATGACTGCTGAGCAAATCAAAGATGTGATGGGATTGTTCAGCTTTGAAGATTCCAAATTGGAATACGCTAAATACGCCTATGACTTCTGCTTTAATCAAGGTGATTACTATGAAGTGAATGAAGCCTTCACCTTTGAATCAAGCATTGAAGAGCTCAATAAATATCTGGAGTCTAAGTAATCTGTCGGCTTCACCTTTATTTACACCGTTATGAGTGCTGTTAAACATCTGTTTTTTGCGTGTCTGCTTGCCTTAGGCGTGAGTGCCTGTCATAGCAGTAAGCACTACACTAAAATGGCGGTTAAACAGGAGAACGGCGGATTGTTGCCCGAAGCGGCCAATAGTTATTATACCGCACTTCAGAAGAAACGCACCAATGTGGATGCACAGATTGGTATGAAGCGCACCGGGCAACTTGTGTTGAATAACCTGTTGAATGACTTTGCCAAGCAGCGCAACTTCGGCGATCATAAATCAGCTGTCTACGCGTACCAGCGTGCAAAGGATTATCGGGATCGCATTCAACAAGTGGGTGTGTCGTTGTTACTCAGTGATGTCTACGATGACGACTATCAAAAGTCGAAGGCAACTTATTTGAGAGCCTTGTATGATGAGGGCAATCAGTTACTCAGCGAAAAGAAATATGCCGAGGCTGAAATCCGATTCAACGAAATCAAACAACTCGATCCGAGTTATAAAGATGCCGGAGACCTGGGTGATATCGCATATCTGGAGCCGCTTTATCAAAGTGGAAAGGCTGCAATGGAGGTCGAGCATTACCGAGAGGCTTATAGCAATTTTGAAAAGGTTGTCGAGCGCAAATTGAGTTTCAAGGATGCGGCAGCATTAAAGAAGGAATGCCTGGAGAAAGGGCGCTTTACAGTGGCAATAGTTGATTTCAAGAATGCGAGTCAAACGCCTGGTCTCGATGCGAAAATTTCCGCCTACATGTTGAATGCGCTTACGACATCCGGTGATCCTTTCTTGAATGTAGTCGATCGTGATAACCTGCAAACAATACTCACCGAGCAACAATTACAGATGACCGGTATTATCGACGAGAATTCGGCAGTTGCAGTGGGAGAGTTGGTAGGTGCCAAAGCGATTATCACCGGCACGGTGTTGAGTTATTCCGAAAAACGCGGAAGTCTGCGCAGCAAGCAGCGTGATGGCTACACTTCCTACCAGGATCGTGTACTGAATAAGACGGATGGTAAGTATTACATGCAAACCATGTACAGGCCCTGCACATTTACGGAGTATTACAACACGGAGAATATTACCGTTTCTTTTCAATACAAGCTCACGAACATTAAGACGGGCGAGATAATGGCCACGGAAATTATTGAGAAGACACTCGAAGATGAAATCATCTATGGTCGTTTTGAAGGTGATCCGAACACGCTTTGGCCTGCCGGTCAGGGTGGCCCGAATATGAATCAAGCTGATAAGCGAGCATTGATGGCTATGATGAACGGACGTCAGGAATTGAAGCCCTTCCCTGAATTGTCCAATCAGATTTTTGATACTGTCGGTAAACAAGTGGGATCGGCTGTGGGTGACGCCGTAAAGGAGTATGTAAAATGAGGAATATTCTAATCATCTTGTGTGTCCTGTTTATTGCTTCCTGCGGTAAGAAGAAGGAGACGGTTTCAGCAAGCCGCAACGCAACGGTTGCAACACCTCCGCCCGAATGGGTAGGCAATCGCCCGCATTCATCAGCCTATTACATCGGTATTGGTTCCTGCAGCAAGTTTGCTCAACCTTATGATTTTCAAACAGTCGCCAAGAAGAATGCGTTGAATGATTTGGCATCAGAAATTAGTGTGCGCGTGCAGGGACAGACTTTTCTGAATTCGCTGGAGGTGAATGATAGTTTCAGCGAAGAGTTTATTTCCAACGTTTCTACATCCACCGATGAGAAGATTGAAGACTACGAGGTGGCCGGTTCATGGGAAGATAAAAATGAGTACTGGATTTATTATCGCCTGGACAAAGCACGTTATCAAGCAGCCAAGCAAGCCAAGAAGTCGGCAGCGATGAATATGGCCAACGACTTTTACCAAAAGGCATTGACCGCAGAAGGGGAGGCCAATCTGGTGGTTGCTTTCGATCTATATATGCGCGCCTTGTTTGCTTTGAAAGAATACTGGAATGAATCCAACGAAATGCTTACGGAAAAGGGTAAGGTATTTCTGGATAATGAAATCTTCAGTTCAGTGCAACGCATGTGCAGTGGCATTCAGCTGCAGGGTGATGTGCAGAAGATTTCCTTAAGTGCAGCGAATGGATATAAGCACGCTGCCGTGCTCTCGGCAACCTATGCGGGAAAGCCGGTGAAGGGACTCACGATTGACTACACATTTAAAACCTCAGGGGATCAAAATACCTTTCATGCGATGACTTCCGATCAGGGGCAGGTTACATGTATGGTAAGTAGCGTGGATTATACCTCGACATCCAATACTCTTCAGGCGCAAGTTGATTTGAAACCGTTACTGGTGGCGGATCTTGACAAGGAGGTACAGGAGGGATTGCTGAAATCATTTAAAACAGAGAAACGCATCATTCCTATTGAGGCCGTGCTGCCTGCATTTATTATCTCCTCGAATGAGTCGATCTACGGAACAGTAGCTTCGGGGAAAGTGCTTCAAAGTGCTTTGAGCGGAGCTCTTGTAAACAAAGGAATGCGCATCGCAAGTAATGGAAAGGAGGCAGATTATAGCGTCACGATTACTGCTGATACCAAGGAGGGAGGGTCAGCCAACGGCTTTGTGGTTGCCTTCCTGGAGTTTACCGTGGTGGTGAGAAATACAGAGAATCAGGAAATTGTATTTAACGAAACGCTATCCTCTATTAAGGGATTGCAATTGAATAAAGATGCTGCCGGGATTGAAGCTTACAAGAAGGGCAAGGAGAAAATTGAACAGCAACTTGCCCAGAAACTGATACAGACGATCCTATAATACTTTGTATAAAATTCGTTTTGGCATGATTGTAGAAATTACATTCGCCAAACCAAACAAGAATCAATTTAAAATTTGTCCTATGAAAACACGACACTTGACCCTGTTAATGCTTGTTGCAGTAATGACCATTTTCGGAACAGCTTGCAAGAAGAAAAAGAAAGTTGCAGAAACTCCAAAGCCCGTGGGTGAGGTCCTCATCAATGAGTACTGCACCGGTGAACAATATCAAAGCACTAAGGATGCTTTCCGATCTACAGCCACCGGCGAAAGCAAAGATCGTGAAACCGCTAAGAAGAAGGCGCGTTCAAACGCTCAGTCTGAATTGGCTAAAACCATTAGCAGCACGATGAAAATCGTTGGTGACAACTACGTAAACTCAACTGAGTTTAATAACAAAGAAGAAGTTACAGAGACATTCCAAGAGATGGCTCGCACGGTGGTAGACCAAGAGTTACGCGGTGCAATTGAGATCTGCGAAAAATTGACTCAGCGCGAGGATGGAACATTTGTTAGCTATGTCGCCCTTGAGTTGAGCGGTTCAAAGATTGCCGATGCATACAATAGCGGTCTTTCTCAAAATGAAAAGTTGAAGGCAGACTATAACTATGAGAAGTTCAAGGATACCTTCGAAAAGGAGATGGAGAAAATGGCTAATGGGAAGTAATTCTCAATCCGAATAAGCATAAAAAAACCCTACTGAATTCAGTAGGGTTTTTTTTGTGGGAATAATTTATCCATTCATGCGACTGCGCAATTCAGCGTCAATCACATCGAGAAATGCTTCAGTGGTGAGGTAGTGTTCCTCAGAGACTTTGTCACCGTGAATACACACAGCCAAATCCTTGGTCATTTTGCCGGCTTCAACGAGGTCAACGCAAACCTGCTCGAGTGTCTTGGAGAAGTTTGCAAGCTCTGAATTACCATCCAACTTCGCACGATGGGCTAAGCCCTGTGTCCATGCAAAAATTGAAGCGATTGGATTGGTCGATGTTTTCTTGCCTTGCTGGTGCTGGCGGTAGTGACGCGTCACAGTTCCATGCGCCGCTTCAGCTTCCATGGTTTTACCATCAGGTGTAATCAGCGCTGAAGTCATTAGGCCTAATGAACCAAAGCCTTGAGCTACAATGTCGCTCTGCACATCGCCGTCGTAGTTTTTACAAGCCCATACAAAACCACCTTCGCTTTTCAGGCAATAAGCCACCATGTCATCAATCAAGCGATGCTCATAGGTGATGCCCAGTTCTGCGAATTTCGTTTTGAATTCGGCTTGATAAACTTCTTCGAAAATGTCTTTGAATCGTCCGTCGTATGCCTTCAAAATGGTGTTCTTCGAGGAGAAGTACAAATTCCACTTGCGCATAATGGCCTGATTGAAACAACTGCGAGCGAACCCGTAGATGCTCTCATCGGTGTTGTACATACTGAGCGCAACACCGTCACCTTCGAAGTTGTACACCTCCCAGGTTTTGGTTTCGCTGCCATCTTCCGGAGTGAAGGACATAGTCAATTTGCCTTTGCCTTTGATCACTGAATCCGTTGCGCGGTATTGATCACCGAATGCATGACGACCAATATTGATTGGCTTTGTCCATCCCTGAACGAGTCTTGGAATGTTTCTGCAGATAATCGGCTCACGGAAAACGGTTCCACCGACAATATTGCGGATGGTCCCATTGGGGCTCTTCCACATTTTCTTCAGGTTGAACTCCTTTACGCGTGCCTCATCAGGAGTAATGGTAGCGCACTTTACGGCAACATTGTACTTCAGCGTTGCTTCAGCGCTTTCTACCGTCACACGATCCTCTGTGGCATCGCGGTTTTCCATACCCAAATCGAAATACTTGATGTCCAGATCGAGGTAAGGGAAAATGAGTTTATCCTTGATAAACTTCCAAATGATACGAGTCATCTCATCGCCATCCATCTCAACTATGGGGTTGGCTACTTTGATCTTATTCATGTATGAGGTTGGTTAAGGTCGAGACATGGAGTTTAGGCGTGCTCACGCGTGCTGAAATAAAACGCACCTTCAATCAATGCGTTTTCATCGCTGTCGCTGCCGTGAACGGCATTAGCTGCGATGCTTGTAGCAAACATGCGGCGGATAGTGCCTTCAGCTGCCTTTTGCGGATCGGTTGCGCCAATAAGCGTACGAAAATCTTCTACCGCATTGTCTTTTACCAAAATTGCTGCTACGATTGGACCGCTGGTCATGTAATCAACCAACTCTCCGTAGAACGGACGCTCCTTGTGTACTTCATAAAACTTACCGGCTTCCTCTTTGCTCAGGCGAGTCCACTTCAAAGCTTTGATTGTGAAGCCTGCTTCGAGGATTTTGTCGATGATTTTTCCGGTGTGACCTGCTGCTGTTGCATCAGGCTTAATCATGGTGAATGTTACTTTTCCTGCCATTGGTCTTGAGAATTTGTTTTGTGGCGCGAAAGTAATTCAAATTCGGTGAGGAAAGGTCAACAGGAACAGTGGTCGGTCTATCCTTGTTTGCGTGGGCTTGGTTGTATCTTCGCCAAAATTGTCGCAACATGACCGCAACAACCAACACGTCCTCCATGGCAGCAGGCATCATGGATCTTGAATCACGCTACGGCGCACACAATTACCATCCCTTGCCGGTAGTGTTGGATCGCGGTGAAGGCGTGCACGTTTGGGATGTTGACGGAAAGCGTTATTTCGACTTCCTTTCAGCGTACTCAGCCGTGAATCAAGGGCATTGTCACCCGAAGATTACCAAGGCATTGATTGATCAGGCTTCCAAGCTGGCCTTAACGAGTAGAGCTTTTTACAATAGTTCGCTGGGTTATTACGAAAAATTTGCCTGCGAGCTTTTTGGTTATGACAAGCTCTTGCCCATGAATACCGGTGCTGAAGGTGTTGAAACAGCCATCAAACTTTGTCGAAAGTGGGCGTATGCCAAGAAGGGAATCCCGGAGAACTCTGCTGTTATTATCGTGTGTGAGCATAATTTTCATGGACGTACAACGACGATTGTCTCGTTTTCCGGAGATCCCGATTCGCATGGTCAGTTCGGTCCGTTTGGCCCGGGTTTCCAGACCATTCCTTACAATGACTTATCCGCTCTTGCTGAAGCGTTGAAAAACCCCAATGTTGCAGGTTTCTTGTTTGAACCGATGCAAGGTGAAGCAGGAGTAGTGGTTCCTGATGAAGGCTTCATTAGTGGAGCCGCTAAATTGTGCAAGGAAGCAAATGTGCTGTTGATTGCCGATGAAATTCAAACGGGAATTGCCCGCACGGGAAGGATGTTAGCCTGCGACCACGAAGGCGTCCATCCCGATATGCTCATTTTAGGAAAAGCCTTGAGCGGGGGCATTTATCCCGTGAGTGCCGTCCTAACTCGCGACGAAGTGATGTTGTGCATAAAGCCCGGCCAGCATGGAAGTACTTACGGCGGAAATCCACTGGCGGCAAAAGTGGCCATTGCCGCACTGGAAGTGGTGAAAGAGGAGCGTCTGGCTGAAAATGCCGAGCGCTTGGGACACATCTTCCGCGCTGAAATGCAACGCATCATCGGAAAGTATCCGCTGGTGCAACTTGTGCGCGGCAAAGGATTGCTGAACGCCATTGTTGTCAATGACACTCCCGATAGCAAAACAGCCTGGGAATTATGTCTTGCATTCGCGCAGAATGGTCTTTTGGCCAAGCCGACGCATGGGAATATCATTCGCTTTGCACCGCCACTGGTCATCACCGAAGCCCAATTAATGGAGTGTGTTGCCATCATTGAAAACACCATTGCCAATTTTCACAAAGCCTAATGATTATCGTCGGACAAACGTTAGTTAGCGAAGAGCTCCTCGAACAACAGTTTGTCTGTGACTTGAACGCATGCAAAGGTGCCTGTTGTATTGAAGGAGAAAGCGGCGCTCCGCTCGAGCAAGACGAACTTCTTCTGCTCGAGGAGAATCTTGAAGCCGCGCGACCTTATTTGCGTCCCGAAGGAATAGCCGTCATTGATGACCAAGGCCCTTACACCGTTGATGATGATGGCGATTTTGTGACTTCTTTAGTCGGAAAACATGGTGCTTGTGCCTTTGTAACTTATGATGATAAAGGAATCGCCAAGTGCGGATTGGAACAAGCCTACAACGATGGTAAAACCAATTGGAAGAAACCCATTTCCTGTCATTTATACCCCGTTCGTCTTGCTCAACTTAAAGAGTATGTTGCTGTGAATTATCACCGCTGGCAAGTCTGTGAGCCGGCATGTGCGTGTGGCAAGTCATTGAAAGTGCCGGTGTACAAATTTCTGAAGGACCCGCTTGTGCGCAGGTTTGGTCAGGAGTGGTACGATGAACTGGAGCAGATTGCCGCCGTTTGGAAAGCTTCCTGAAGTTTGTCGCTGTTCACTATGGTGCGTTAATAGTTCTTTCCGGTCGAAGATTTTTAGTCGTTGGTGGTCGGTTAATTTGCTACCCATACTTAGCTGACAGACCCTATGACGAAACACCTGACCTTCCTGTTTCTTTGCTTTGCCACTATTGCCGTAACCGCGCAAACTGCCCCCGGTAAAATATCTTACCAAGCTGTAGTTCGCGATCCTCAAGGTAATGAGTTGGTAGATCAATTTGTGACCGTTGAATTTGCTGTGCATCGCGGCACACCGGACGGCGATATTGTATTCTCAGAAAGCCACAGTTTGGTGCCCACCAATCAATTCGGACTATTCAGCACCATGATTGGAACCGGCATTGTGACGGGCGACGGACTTTATGCTGCGCTTACTGAAGTTCCCTGGGAAAGTGATGAATACTATCTTGAAGTATCTGCCGGTCAACCCGGAAGCCCGCCGCAAGTGGTTGGTATTTCTCAGATGCTCACAGTGCCATATTCGTATTACTCTACTAAGGCAGGTTCGGTGGTGAATGAATCCGATGGCGATACGACCAACGAATTGATTGAGACCGTTGCGTTGGAGGGAACAACTTTGACAATCGTTGAGCAGGGGGAAACGTACTCGGTGGATCTCACGGGGTTGACTTCTGATTTCGGAAGTGATGAAGTAATCAGTAACCTGTCGCTTTCAGCCGATATGCAGCTGTCTGTGGACGAAGGAAACACCTCGAATTCAGTTGACCTCACATCGGTTGCATACGCTACCTGGAACGAAACAGCGAGTGCTGTGTATACGCAAGGACAATTGGTAGGAATCAACACCGCAGCTCCTCAAAGCACGTTGGAAGTGAATGGTTCGCTGGCGTTGAAAGTAGCGAAATTGAATGCGGGAACAACCAACCTCAATACCAACGCTGATATGGCGAATCGCACCGTCTTTATTTGCGATGTTGCCATGGGCGATGTGAGTATTCAGTTGTTGCCTGCAGCGAATTGTGCCGGTCGGGTTTACAAATTCAGAAAGTTTTTTACGGCGTCGTCAGTACCAAATGATGTCGTGATTACGCCTTTTGCAGGTGATGAAATCGACGGTAACGTTTCCTACGCGATGGCTTCGACTCAAGCTGAGTACCTCACGGTTGTGAGCGACGGACAAGATTGGTACATCATCGATCATTACCATGAATAGGCTAATTGCACTCATATTGGTGGTTGTTCTGCACTGCACACTGCATGCGCAATACACGTTTGAGCGTCAAACATTGTCGTGCATTGCAGTCAGTGCCTGTGATCAGATTTGCATCAATTCAACAGCCGGTCAGATTGATTTTGGAACACTCACTAATGATCAGAATATTGTTACCTCAGGCTTTGAGCAGAATGATGGTGCACCGGCACTTTATGTGGAGATCAGTGTGCTTAAAGACGCTTGCGTCGGGACATATGAAGCACGTATCGTTCAGACGTTTGGTTGTGCCAATGCCGATTCCATTCAATTTTATTGGAATGAGCTCGAGACCTCGTCTGTTGCGTCTCTGGGTGCCGCGCAAAACGTGTTGCGTGTTTCAACCAATACGGGATGCGTGTTTGAACGCTCGTTCGATTTTGAAGAGCTTGATATTGAGATTAAGCCTTGTGAGTTAGTCTTTCACAATTTCTGTTCGCCCAATGGTGATGGCGATAACGATAGCTGGCAAATTGACCATATTGATGTGGAGTCGTACGCGGTGAATGAGGTGTTCATCACCAATCGATGGGGCGCTGAAGTTTTTCACGTAAAGAATTACGACAATGCCAATCGCAATTGGAGTGGACAGGATAGTAACGGACAGCAACTTCCCGATGGAACCTATTTCTATACAGTGCGCATTGGGGAAACTGTGCATAACGGATATATCGAGTTAGTACGATGAATCAATACCTCTCCTTAATTACCGTGAGAAGCGTGGTGCTGTGCATCCTCTTATGCCTGTTGCTCGTGTTGAATTCAAATGCGCAACAGGAATGGTCGCACAGTCAGTATCAGTTTAATTTGTATGATGTGAATGCGGCTTATGCCGGAAGCCATCAGACGATGAGCATGGCCGTGCGACATCGCTCACAATGGATGGGGCTTACAGGTGCGCCAACGTCAGACCAGTTTTCCATGCACGCTCCGATCGCCGGTGAGCAGATGGCTGCCGGTTTGCGCGTTGTGTCTGATCGCATTGGTGCGCGCATGCAATTGACGGCAAAGGCAACCGGTGTCTATAAGGTGAGATTCCAACACAGTAAACTCGCATTCGGCATTACTGCGGGTGCCGTTCGCCAATGTGTTGATATAGGAATGTTGAATGCACAGGATAGTGATGATGCACTCTTGTCCGGCTTGAGTCAAGCACGCACAGTACCAACTCTCGGAGCGAGTGTGTTGTTTACGTCCTCTCGCATGTTTTTTGGACTTGATGCATCCCATTTGAATCGTGCGGGATGGAATTATGCGCAAGATCCAGGGAGTCGATTGTATCGCCACTATGCAATGGTCGCCGGAGTGATTTTGCCGGTTGGTCAGGAACATCTGTTGGAATTATCGAATCTGACGAAGTATGCCGAGGGCGGTCAATGGCAGTCGGAAGTCAATGCACAGTTCCTCTATCGCAACCGCTGCTGGATCGGCGGAGGCTATCGCTTTAAGTCCGCTATCCAAGCGCTTGCAGCCTGGATGATCAACGATCACCTGCGTGTGGGGCTTTCCTATGATTACGCCACAGGCAGGCAGTTTGCCCGTCCGTCAAGTTCGGTGGAAGGCTTCTTGGGCTACACCTTAAACAAACGTTCTGCTCATTCGATCCGCTATTTCTGATATGAAGCCAATCTTTTCACTTCTGTTTGCCATCTTGGTGTGTGCGGTGCAGGCTCAGACCGAGTTTGCCATCAAGCCGCTGTTTGATCTCAACACGGCGCAAGATGAAATCGCGTGTATGCTGTTTGAGGATGGCCTTGTGTTTATGCAAACGGGTGGACCGGATTTGGTCAGTGATTATCAGTGGAACGCGCGCCCGAAGTTTTCCTTGCACAAGGCGTCGCGCGGTTTTGATTTTTCGAAATGGAATAAGCCGGAGCATTTTTTTAAAAACCCGATGAATGATATCGGTCCGGCATCGTTCAGTATCGAAGACTCGGTCATGTATTTTAGTTCAACAGAGAATTTTGACGGTGCCCGTGGCGCTCACCTGAAAATCTACAGTTGCACTTGGAATGGTCGCCGTTGGGGCAGTCCGCAATGGTTGAGCTGGGGATTGGATGATGCGGACTATTGTCACCCGCACTATGTGGATGAGCGCCGCATGCTTGTTTTCACCAGTAATCGTTTTGGTGGATCTGGCGGCATGGACCTATGGTATGTATTGAAAACCGAACAGGGCTGGAGTGAACCGGTCAACCCGGGATTGGGCGTGAATTCTGCGCAGAATGAAATTTTTCCGACCTATCATCAAGGTACTATCTACTATGCCTCTAATCGAACCGATACCTGGGGCGGTTATGACATTCGCAGGACTTCGGGGGACGATCAATGGAAGACCAGCGTTGCGGAGGCTGCTCCGATAAATAGTGCAGGCGACGACGTGTGTATGCTCTTTTTGAGTGATGACAAAGCGATACTGACCTCGAATCGTGCCGGTGGCCGAGGAGGAGATGATCTCTTTTTACTACAACGAGAGGCTTCACCGGAGGAGCTTCATGACATGCAGGCATTCGTGGAATGTGCCGGAGTGCCCAGTGCCGGTGTTGAAGTGAGTATTGTGAATGAAGCCGGTGAGGTTATTCAAACTGCCCCGACAGATTCACTGGGAAGAATTGACATTCGCGCTTTGCGATTGAACAGGCATTATCGCTTTCAACTGCCTGTAGCTGACGGAGGAAGCTTTGCAGAATGCCTCTTAGTTGTTACGGATCCTTTGGGAAATCGCTTGACGGAAGTTCGTTTTAATGTGAAGGGATTTGCCGAACTGGAACTGCTGCCATTTCGCTTCAGCGCTATGAACGAGCTGCATGTGCAAGATGAAAGCGTGCTTACGTTGCAGTTGGAGGGACAGCTTTTCCAGGATGCTCCCGGTGATATTGGTCGCGGTGAAACGATAACCATTTTGGATAGCCGCGGTGAACCTGTGGCCATCGCCTATACCAACGACGTCGGTAAGTTTCGCTTTACCCGTCTGGATCCGCAGTTGAATTTTGTCATGCGTCTTTCCGCCCAGACTGAGGCTAAGCAAGTACTTATCACTGACAAGGGTGAACGCATCAGCTTGCCTGTGTTGGATGCTGAAATCAACTATCGACGAGTCGCGGCAGAGGATGCGGTTGTGCTGGTGAATGAATACAATGATTCCATCACGGTTTCCACCAAGGATTTGTTTGTGATAAACCGTATTTATTACGATTACAATAGCGCCCGGTTAACCCCGGAATCGCGCAGGCAGCTGGATCAGCTCGCCATTATTTTAGAGCGAAACGCGATGATTGGCCTTGATCTGAACGCCCACACCGATGCTCGTGGTGATGCTGCCTATAATTTGAAGTTGTCGCAACAACGCGCCGATGCTGCGGTGCATTACATATGCTCCAAAGGATTACCCGCAGGACGCTTTCAGGCTAAAGGATATGGTGAAACCCTATTACTCAATGAGTGCAGTGACGGTGTCAGTTGCTCGGAGCCTGAGCACGGCCTCAATCGCCGGACAGAGATTCGCTTGAAAACATTGACCGATGCTGCATTGTTTCAGCGGTGAGTCTGTTGACGGGAGTCACGAAATGTTTTGACATAAATCATGCGGGTGGGTAAAGAATGCGTTGCTCTTTTGCAGCATTAACTCACCACTACACCAAGTATCCGCATGAAAGAAGTCATTTCCGCAAAACAAATTGCTATTCCCGTTCCGGCCAATGAGGCCGAACGATTGGAAGAATTGAAGTCGCTTAATCTTCTATTCAGCGAGCCTGAGGAACTTTACGATGATATCACACGCATTGCCGCCTCACTGACGGGAAGTTCAACCGCCATTATCACCTTGATTGATGAGAACAATGTATGGTTCAAGTCAAGAGTAGGTGGTACCGTGAACGAAGTCCCGCGATGCAATTCGTTTTGTCAATACACCATCATGGGGCATGACCTGATGGAGGTGAAGGATACGCTGCAAAGTGACTTGTTTGCGGATAATCCATTGGTAGCCGGTGAGCCTCATTGGCGCTATTATGCCGGAGTTCCGCTGACCATGCCCGGAAACCTGAATTTAGGAACATTGTGCATTCTGGATAAAAGTCCTCACGAGTTATCGGAAATGCAGCGACAGACGCTGAAGTTTTTGGCCAACACTGTTGTGCACCTGATGACACTCCGCAAGAGTTACGCTGAACTCACGGCAACGCAACACATGCTTAAAGTGCTGCAGGAAATCAACGAGGATTTCATCAAATCACCGGAGAGTAAGCGGGAGTTGTTCAAGAAAATGCTCGATTATGTATTAAAGATTACGGGCAGTGAATATGGTTTTATTGGTGAGGTGTTTTTGCAAGAAGGGAAACAGATTCTGCGCACATACGCTATTACGGATATCTCCTGGAATGAGGAAACAGCAGCGCTGTATCAAAAGCATGCGCAGCAAGGGATGTTGTTCACCAATCATGAAACCTTATTCGGCTATACGTTAAAGACGGGTGAAACTGTTGTTTCTAACAATCCTGCTAGTGATCCCCGCAGTGGCGGTACGCCCAAGGGACACCCTCCGCTTAAGTCTTATATGGGGCTTGCCATTAAAGATAGCAAGGGTAACCTCATCGGCATGATGGGTTTAGCGAATAAGGGAGTCGGATACACAGAAGAAGATATTGTCTACTTACAGCCCTTTATCACGACATGCGGTACGATGATTATTGCGTTAAAGTCATTGCATGAGCGCGCACAGGTTGAAGCGGAGAACCGAGAGATTTACCAGAAATTGTTGACGGCGCAGTCGATTGCTAAATTGGGAAGTTGGGAATACGATATACCGAAAAATGAGGTTATCTGGTCAGACGAGCTTTATAAGATTTATGAGTTGCCGAAGGAGGGTAAAGTCCTCAACTATCGTGCATATCATTCCAGGCTTCATCCGGATGACGTAGAGCGCAATGATGCCATTGCTACGCAGGCGATTCGAAGTGCTCAGGGGTTTACGTTTGAAGAACGACTAGTATTTCCTGATGGCCGCAAGAAAATCGTATTGGTGAACGGCTATCCTGTGTTGGATGAGCAAGGTCAAGTGCTGCGTATACAGGGAACGACGCAGGATATTACTGCAAGGAGATGGCAAGAAGAAGAGGTTCAGCGTTTCTTCGATTTAGCGGTGGATTTATTTTGCATTGCTTCAAGTAATGGATATTTCTTACGAACCAGTAGGTCATTCACAACTGCTCTGGGTTATAGTGAAACGGAGTTACGAGAGAAGCCATTTGTGGAACTTGTCCATCCGGATGATCGTGGCAAAACGTTGGAGGAAGTGGATTTTCTTCTTCGTGGCGGCACCTCACGCAATTTTGAAAATCGTTATTTGCACAAGTCCGGTGAATATGTGATTTTGAGTTGGACAGCGACATTCGATGTAGAATCTCATTTGATTTATGCATCAGCCAAAGATGTAACCGAGCGGAAGGAGCTCGAGCAAAATCTACTTGAGAATCAAATTGAAGCAGAAAAATCGAGGGCAAAGGATACGTTTTTGGCCAACATGAGTCATGAGATACGCACACCGCTCAATGCGATTATCGGCTTCAACGATATCTTGAGTCAAACGACGCTAACTGAAGAGCAGCGCAAAAATGTTGATTTCATTGGGAATGCGTCCAAAACGCTGAGCGTGCTGATCAACGACATTCTGGATATTTCTAAACTCGAGAGTGGCAAACTTGACCTTGAACATGAGCCTTTCGAAATTGAGAAGGTCGTTCGGCAGGTGGTGCACATGCATGCTTCAAAAGCCAAGGCCAAGGGCATCAAGTTGATGCTTAATTACGATACAGAGATTCCTGATGTGCTCATGGGCGACGAGACACGCTTGTCACAGATTCTCATTAACCTTATTTCAAATGCAATCAAGTTTACTGAGTCGGGCAGTGTTGAGGTTCGCGTGGTGGACGCCAAGCAACTTGAGGATTTGGTGAGTGTGCAATTTGAGGTAAAGGATACCGGTATTGGCATTCGTAAGGATAAGCTTGATCTGATTTTTGAGCGTTTTACGCAAGCAGAGAGTTATACCACTCGCATCTATGGAGGAACCGGCTTGGGTCTGAATATCGTGCAGTCGCTGGTTGAATTGCACCACGGTAAATTGGATGTGAAGAGTGAGTGGGGAGTTGGGTCGACTTTTTCATTTACCATCGACTATCCTATAGCCGGCGCAGCAGACTTGAAGAGCCTCGAGGATGGACGAAATCTGCTTGAAACTGCTCGCTTGGAAGGCATGAGCATTTTGCTGGTAGAAGATAATGAGCACAATCAAATTTTAGCGGAAACGTATTTGACGAAGCATCACGCGACTGTTGAGATTGCGTCAAATGGCAACATCGCATTGGGATTGCTCAAGAATAAATCATATGATGTGATCTTGATGGATATTCAAATGCCCATCATGGATGGATTAGCAACTACGGTATTGTTGCGAAAGGAAATGCGCATCGAAACGCCTGTGGTTGCTTGCTCAGCCCATGCCATGGCGAGTGAACGTCAGAAGTGCCGTGAAGCGGGTATGAATGATTACATCTCCAAACCTTATACGGAAGAGATTCTGGTGAATACGCTGGCCAAGTATCGCAAGGCCGGTCGGCCTATGGGTTTTGAACTCTCCGACGATTTCAAATCAGTTATTGGTGACTTGGAGCGGAACATTTCAAAAACCTACGCCGACAAAATTGTAGGCATTTTTAAGCAGCGATTGCCGCACGAAATCCATTTGATTCGTCAGGCCATCGATGAGCGGGATATGAAACTCATGGAGGAGCGCGCCCATTATCAGGCCGGATCCATGTCGAGCCTGCGCTTTACGCAAGGCTATCAGTTGGCGCACGCGGCTGAATTGGCAGCCCAGGAAAAGCAGCTGGAGAAAGCCGTTAAGGGTTCGGAGCGATTGATGGAGTACCTCTCGAATCTCCTTCATTTTTTGAACACAGGATTGAATGAAAGCCGGCCGGGTGAAGCGTAAAGGTTCAAGATTTCAGTGTACATTCGGCACTCAAATCATTTCCTATGCGTGCTTTCCGATTGGTTGTATTCGCTGTGATTGTCGCAGCACTTGTGGTCTCTTGTAAAAAGACACCGGACTATGTTGCTGCGCCTTATCGCTGTCAATGCGGAAGTCTGACCTGGCAAGGTGAAGAGTATGAGCTTTTGGGTACCACGTATATCCTGTCTGATTCTACCAATGCAAAGTCACGCCGCTATCACATTACAGCCGACGTTTCGCTGGAAGGTGAAGAAGCCACTCACGGATTGAGCGCTTGGTTTTCAGTGGATGATATTGGTAATGGCGGTGAATTTTCAATTGATGCGCAAACCGGCATAAATCAGTTTCAGGCATGGGTGGATGAGTTCAATCCAAACGACCCAACGGATACCTTGCGTCAGTATGTACCGGTAAACGCCGTTATTCAAGTGGGTGCTGCACCTAGCGCGGGGGGCACGGAAACAGTGAGTTTCTTATTGACCTTAAATCAACTGGAAGAAGGGGAGCCGGTACCCGGAGATATCAATTGTTCCGGCACGTTTACAGTCACGGTTGTACCCTAATCGAAACCCAATCCATGGATTTCCGTATGAGACCAATCATGACTCGGATGATTAGGATGAAGCTATGGCTCGTGATTGTGCTATTGCCTTTAATGGCTCTGCAGGATATTCCCACAGAGCGCAGGGTAATGCGTAAGCACGATAACGGCAAAGAGCATGTAGTTCTTTATTTCGATAAGGAAACGGGAGACTTGCTGAAGGAGGAGGTCTTTTTTGCCAGTGGTAAACTCCAATGGACCGGCAGTTACAAGCACAATGTAGAGCATGGTACATGGATGTTTTATCATCCGAACGGTACCCTCAAGACGAAAGAAACCTATGCTAATGGCAAGGAAAATGGCGTGACTACGCAGTTCGCGGAATCCGGTAAGAAGATTAAGGAAGAGCACTGGAGGCACGGTAAGCTCTTGAAGGAAGTCACCTTCTGATCAGTTGATTTGAACTACCTGATTTTCTAGAAATCCGTACAAGGTATCATCCTTAGAAGGCTTTATCGTCGATGTTCCCGTAAACTCTCCGAAAGCGGGCATGACCGCGAATTGAGTCGTTTGCCAAAAACAAGGAATTCTCATGCTCAGTTTGGCTTTTCCCGTTAGTCGTATGGCGGGATGAAGGTGTCCGCAAATATTGTAAACGCTTGGAGGCAGGCCGGCTTGAGGTTCATGAGTGAAGAGTATATCGCCAATTTGAATTTTAGATTCAATCGTAAACCCTAAGTTTTCGTAATGATAGCGCTCCAGGAATTCGTGATTGCCCAGCACCAGCGTGCATTGGACGCTCGGAAAGCGCTCGAGGCAATCGGTTAGTTCCAGCCATTCACGGTTAATTCCACTGTGAAATAGATCTCCCAGAAAAATGAGCTTTGAAGGGGTGTAGTGTTCGAGTAATTCTACCAGGTTCCAAAGATTCGCCGCATTGACAAGTTTGGGTACGGGAATTCCGGCCTTGCGAAAGTGACTTCCTTTGCCAATGTGTACATCGGAACAGATGAGCGTGTCTTCGGCCGGCCACCACATTGCTTTTAGCGGGTGAAGCACCATGATATGATCGCGAATTCGAATCTCTTTCCCTTTTTTCATGGTGGCATTTTCACTTGAACTCAGCAAATTAATTGGCTTTGGAGTAGAAAAATGGCCACAGCATCAAAAAAAATTTGCCTAATCGTTACCTCGCTGTATATTTGCGCCCCGTTTGAAACAAATGGGAGCATAGCTCAGCTGGTTCAGAGCATCTGCCTTACAAGCAGAGGGTCACAGGTTCGAATCCTGTTGCTCCCACGAAAAGGTCCTCTCGCAGGACCTTTTTTTATTGCTCAAAATCCGCATAGAGGAGGTATTTCGCTCGCATCACTTTATAAGCGTGCAGTTCATCAGCCCAGCTTTTGCGAATAGCTTCCGCCGACGCCCCCTCTTCTACCATCTTGCGAATCCGATCCGTTCCGCACAGTTTGTCAAAGAAATCCGGTGACTGGAAAAAGGGCTTTTGACCGGAATAGGAGCGGTGCAACTCCACCAGCCAGTCGACACGAATGGAATCGGCATACGCCAATTCTTCCAAAGGCATAAGCGAGAGATTTAATCCGGTGCACTCAACGCCCTCATGCGGTGGATCCATGGCGACTTGCGGAATATCTTTCGGGGTGAAATGGAAATCGCCCACTGTGTTGCCGGGAAATCCAATAATCTCAAAGGGAGCGGCTGTCCCACGGCCCACACTGACGATGGTTCCTTCAAACCAACATAAAGAAGGGTAGAGGTAAATCGCCCGCTGAGTGGCTAAGTTAGGAGAAGGACGAATAGGCAGATGATACCGTGTTGTGTGGTCGTAATGTTTGCAGGGAATGACGTGCAACATTGCTTCTTGACCATTGAATGCTTCAATCCAATGCTCTCCCACAATCATCTGAGCCAGCTCGCCAACAGTGAGGCCGTGCACAATAGGGATGGGGTGCATTCCGACAAACGACTTGTACGCCAAATCAAGCACAGGTCCGTCGATGTAATGCCCATTGGGATTAGGGCGATCCAGAATGACGACTTCGATACGCTTTTCTGCTGCGGCTTCTATCACATAATGCATCGTGGAGATGTAGGTGTAAAAGCGAGCGCCGACATCTTGAATATCGAAAACAATCGCATCAACATCTTCGATCATTTGCGGACTAGGCTTCTTGTTTTTTCCGTAGAGCGATACGAGCGGAAGACCGGTTTTTGCATCCTTGCCGTCGGCAATATGCTCGCCGGCTCCTGCTTCGCCGCGGAATCCGTGTTCTGGTGCAAACACCTTTACTACGCGAATGCCTCTTGCGATGAGTGAATCGACAAGATGCGTAGCGCCAATGGTAGTGGTTTGATTCGCCACGACTGCCACGCGCTTACCCTGAAGCAGGGGCAGATAAAGTTCTGTTTGTTCAGCGCCTGTGATTGGCGCAGCTGATGGTGTATCAACCGTTGTGTGCTGCTGCCCATGACACGAGAGGAGCAGGTACATGCTCACGTGAAAGCAAATGGATTTCATGTTCATCATGTGCGAAATTCTCTCAAGACAGCCCCGCTTTAAAGGGGCATAGCCGTTATTTTTACCGCTTACCACGTGAATATCGTGTGAAATGAAAATTGCATCATTCATAGCCAATCGCATTCTTCGTTCGGATGATAAAACGCGAATCTCGCGTCCGATAGTGCGTATTGCTACCATTGGTATTGCGGTGGGCATTTGTATGATGCTGTTGAGTATTGCGATTGTGAGTGGTTTTCAGCAGGAGATTCGTAACAAGGTTATCGGCTTTGGGTCACATTTTCAAGTGATCAGTAACGAACAGACCTATTCCCGTGATTCACAACGTCTGCGATTCAACGAGGAGTTGTATAAGCGGCTGCAATCCGTTCCCGGAGTGCGTCACGTGCAGGTTTACGCCACCAAGCCCGGCATCATGGAGTCGGAGGAATCGATTCAAGGTGTCATAGTCAAGGGTGTTGGTCAGGATTACGACTGGACCTTTTTGAAAGGCGCTTTAATAGAAGGGGAGTGTTTTACCCCGGGTGATTCTGTCCAGGGAATTGTTTTGTCGAAGTACATCGCCTCGCGCATGAAACTGCGCGTGGGAGAAAAAGCCAAACTCTTATTCTTCGACCGCAACGATGATGTGCGTCAGCGCAACTTTGTGGTACGCGGCATCTATGATACGGGTCTTGAAGATTTTGACAAGCAATTCGTTTTTGTGGATCTCGCCGCTGTTCAACGCCTTTACGGTTGGGGAATGCGCGTTTCCGTTGCCGTAGACACCACCGAGCAAAGCGGTGTTTACAGCGTGTATGCCCTGGCTTCCGGCGGTGAAGGTGAGCATGAGTTTGTTTGGAGCGACAGCACCTGGCAAGGCCCTGGACCGCATTTGCTGCAATCTGCCAAGGATACTTTGGTTCAGCTGGAGGTAAGGGATGAAGCGGATACGGAGCCGTGCCGTGCGCACATTTTCTTGGAACAATCTGCAGCGGATAGTTCATCCTTGATTACACGCGTGAAAACTACCGCGAGTGATTCCATCTACGTGGGGGGATATGAAGTGCTCATTCATGACTTCGAACAACTTTGGGATGCCCAGGATCTCATTCAATCAGCAGTGACCGCACAGTTTCTTCAAGTGCAAAAAATCACCGAGCGCAACGCAGACATTTTTACTTGGCTCGAAATGCTCGACATCAATGTGATTGTGATTATCGCACTCATGATTTTCGTATCGGTGGTGAATATGACTTCCGCTTTGCTCATCATCATTCTGGAGCGTCAGCAAATGATTGGCACACTGAAGTCGATGGGAATCGCGGACAGTGCGGTGATGCGCATTTTTATTCGGAATGCGGCCTGGATTATCGGTAAAGGAATGCTTTGGGGAAATCTTGCCGGTATTGGCTTGGCTTATATACAACATCGTTGGTCGATTGTAAAACTAGATGCCGAAAACTATTACCTCGATCGGGTGCCTATCAAATTTGATTTAACCTTGATGCTGGCTATGGACGCCGGAACGCTCGTCATTTGTATTCTGGCGATGATTGTTCCTGCTATGTATGTGTTGCGTATTTCACCCATCAAGGCCATTCGATTCAGTTAGGAAAAACCACACGTTACATTTGCAAAAAGTTTGACATGAATTATCACGAAAATATACTGGGCACCATTGGTAGCACGCCTTTGGTGAAAATCAACCGCATTACAGAAGAAATCCCTGCGCTGGTACTTGCCAAAATTGAATCTGTCAATCCCGGCAATAGCATTAAGGATCGCATGGCTTTGAAGATGATTGAAGATGCCGAGCGCAGCGGTGCCCTCAAACCCGGCAGTACCATTATCGAAGGCACCAGTGGTAACACGGGAATGGGACTTGCCATCGCGTCGGTGATTAAAGGCTACAAGTGCATTTTCACTTCAACCGACAAGCAATCCAAAGAAAAGTTTGACGCGCTGCGCGCGTTTGGCGCTGAGGTCATTGTATGTCCAACCAACGTTGACCCCGAAGATCCGCGCTCGTACTACAGTGTATCCAGCCGCCTGGTGAATGAAGTGCCCAATTCCTGGAAGGCCAATCAGTACGATAATCCGAGCAATGCACAAGCGCATTACGAAACCACCGGTCCGGAGATTTGGAAACAAACAGAAGGAAAAATTACGCACCTAGTTGTCGGAGTTGGAACCGGCGGAACCATCTGCGGCGTCGCGCGTTACCTCAAGGAAAAAAATCCGAATATTCAAATCCTCGGCATTGATACTTACGGCTCTGTGTTCAAGAAACTCAAGGAAACGGGAGAGTTTGATAAGAACGAGATCTACCCTTATATCACCGAAGGAATCGGCGAAGATTTTGTGCCGCAGAATGTGAACCTTGACCTCATTGATTACTTCGAGAAAGTAACCGATAAGGATGCTGCTGTGATGACGCGCCGCATCGCCCGCGAAGAAGGCATATTCGCGGGGAACAGCGCCGGCAGTGCGATGGCAGGATTGATGCAAATGAAGGATCGTTTCAAGCAAGGCGATGTTGTGGTGGTGATTTTCCATGATCATGGCACACGCTATCTCGGCAAGATGTACAATGATGAATGGATGCGCGATCGCGGATTTTTACAAGATGAAAAGAAGACCGCTCGCGACTTGGTTGCCGGACATCTGGATAAACCGCTCGTGATGATTGGCAGCGGTGAATTGGTCAGTCACGCGGCCGACAAAATGAAGAAGTTTGGCATCTCTCAGATTCCCGTTATGAAGGATGATGCAATTGTCGGCTTTGTCGATGAGACACGCCTCTATCAATCGATGGTTGAAGATCCGCAAAACATTAACCGCAAGATTGAAACGGTTATGGGACCTGCGTTGCCGGTGGTCGGCGAATCAGAGCCCATCACGTCACTATCGAAATTGATTAGTCGTGATGTTCCTGCGGTGTTGGTGAAGTTGAATAATGGGAAGTATCACATTATCACCAAATACGACATCATTCAAAGCCTCTCCTAAAAGCTCAGGCTGGATGTGATTTTAAAGGCCCAGTTTTCTTTTGCCGAAGGCAGCGCGTAAGGACCATAGCGGTAGTAGACTCCAAGGCCAATTCCTGATAGTCCTGAGCTATACAGGTTGTCAATCTGCAGACCACTTTCCATGTATCCCTTTTCGGCTGTGCGGAGCGTGAGTGAATGACTTTGGGGATGAAGCATATCTCCCCAAATCATACTGTGTGCAATCACCAGATGAGGTTTGAAATTTCCACGCTGATAGAGCAAATCAAGAAACGAGTGACGGATATGCAAGAGCGCATAACGCGAATGCATGAACTCGTTGGTGCTCATTGTTTGGAAGGTATTCGGAACGGCAAGGGTGAATCTGTCGTAGGTACCTTGCGCATTATACAAGAGTGATAATGGCACATCATCACCACAATAACCTCCTTGAGCAACAATACTGAGCTTGCCGACATTCATAATGGAGAATGTTTTGTCGATGCGCGCGTCGATCCGAGTGTAGTCAATATCTCCCCATGCCTGGGCGTTCCATCCACGTGTGATGCAAACATGAAACACCGGAAAACGCCCCCCCAAACGCATTTCTTTCGTAGCCGTGCGTACGAGTTTTTCTCCCGGAGCGAAGCGTAGTTTTATGCCTGTTTCGGTAAGCTGAAATGAGGATTGATACAGCGAAACTTCGTCAACCGGATAGGTGATGAATCGGTAATCACTAAACGTGCGAACGAATTGTCGATTGGCAAATGCTGTCACTGTCACGTTACCGATGACGCGCGCATTGAAGCTGATTTCTTGCTTCTCTCTGCGATCCATGCGAGAGATGAACAGCGGATACAGATGCGGTGTCATGAACGAAGTGGTCTCTGAAAGCAAATGATTCCCGCCGAGTTCGTGAACATCATTGCGGTACTCGTATTTCACCCACATATTGCGCAAGCGATTGAGATGGATTTGGGCATCACCGCCGTATTTCCACGCTTTGTCTTTGAATCCATAGGCGCCAAATCCACCGATGGAGAAATGTTCCGACACGCGATGACTGGTGCGCAATCCTCCGCCGAGTCGAAAACCTTCGTAGTCGTTAAAGGCAAGAAGATGCTTTAAATCAAAATTGACATAGCCAAGGTTGACTTGTCCCGTAGTGAGCGCTTCAAATGCGCGCAAGCGACGGTCCAGGTGAATGGCTTCTCCCAGGCTATCGATGACGTGATAGGTTTTGAGTTCTTTGGCGTCCGGTGCTCGATCGCGGTAACGATTCCAAAGCGAGTCAGGTTGATTGCCCGCATTGGGAGACATCTGCAGCGTAACGGGAGTGAATTCGGATGATTTCAGCGCAGCATCCAGCTTGATATTTTTGATGTAGGATCTGCCGGACCCGATCATGGGAAGGGGGCCAATGGATAGCGTGGAGTCAAATAATATTTTTGAATTGAGCTGAAGCGGAAACCATTTGCGGTTTTCCAGGAATGCATATTGCTGCTGAATTTTAAAGGATACTTGTCCTTCCACCGATGGTTCCGCAACAACTTGTTGTATGGCGAATCCCTTGCTGTTGATGTACAGCGTTCCGCGCATGGACGGAAAGTTCTTTTTCGATTTCGGTTGAAACGTTATGGTGAAAATGGTATCTACACCGGCCAGGGTTGTATCGACCCATTCAAAGCGATACTTGTTGATGGCGTTTTCGGCCAGTGGACTCATGTATTTCACCCCCATTAATTCAACGGATTCTCCATAAAATGAAAAGGACTGAAGTTGTGTACCAAGCAGAAAGAGGTCAGTTGTTTTCAAACCGGAAACCCGATTGGCGATAACCGTTTCTTCGCTTTTGCCGGGCGGAAGGAATTTGCGCCGGGTAATGCTTTCCATCAAGAACAAATACTGCTCGTTGAGAAACGTGTATGCATCCTTGGTGTCTTTGCTCAGCTGATTGAAACGAGCAGTGTCTTGAAACAGGGCTGAATCGATTTCCGCACCGAATGCCAGAATATTATAGCTGTCGTAAGTAAAAGCCAAATCACTCTCGGGATTGTTTTGGCGCTTATTGCTTATGGCTTGTCGGATGATACGTTCAGCAGGATTAACGCCGGGTAGAATGTTAATCTCACGGAGAAGATTTTCTTTTTGTTTCAGTTTGATGGTTGCTCCGTTGAGTTGGCCTGACGTCATAGTTCGCGATTCATAGCCTACCAGATTAAAATGAATGAGGTGTTGTGTGTCAATCAGCGTGATTGAAAATAATCCGTCAATATCGCTGTAGGTCGCATTCGCTGTTCCCGATTCAGCAACCGATACAAAGGCGAGTGCTTCACCGGAAGAGGCATCAACAACTTTCCCTTGAATGGTTTGCGCTATGCTACTTGCTTCAAACAGCAGCAAGAGAATCACAGTAAGAAACTTTGCCATAATGTTTCAAATATAGGAGAGCGTGCGGGCTAAATTTGTCTCATGTCATCGGTGTGGTTTGATCTTAAAAGTTATGGCAGATGCCTAACGCCACGCAGGCTATGGAACGCATTGCTTGTATGGCTCTCGTTTTATACCTCGCGTATTTTTCGTCACACTGTTCATTGGGGAATGCCGATCAGTTTGAGCATTGAACCAACAACCGCTTGTAATTTGGGATGCCCGGAATGCCCCAGTGGTTTGAAGATGTTTTCGAGACCAACCGGGAATATTGCCGAAGCTGATTTTCGCTCATGGATTGATCAGTTTGCGAGGCATGCCGTGCATCTCAATTTTTATTTTCAAGGAGAACCTTATATCCATCGGGGGTTTTTGGAAATGGTCAGCTATGCAAATAGCAAAGGATTATTCACCTCAACCAGTACGAACGGGCATTTCCTGACGGATGATGTAGCGCGCAAAACCGTGCAATCCGGTTTGCGGCGGTTGATTATTTCCATTGATGGGACGACTCAAGAAGTCTATGAACAGTATCGCATTCAGGGGAAATTGGACCAGGTGTTGCGCGGGGCTGAGGCTATCATTCGCGCTAAGCGTGAGTTGAAGGCTGTTTATCCGCAAGTGATTTTTCAGTTTCTGGTGGTTCGCCCCAATGAGCATCAGGTGGATGATATTCTTCAGCTGGGTGCACAAATGGGAGCCGACGAAGTCCGACTAAAAACAGCTCAGGTGTATGATTACCACAGCGGCAATCCATTGATTCCGCATAATGAACGGTACAGCCGTTATGTGCTATTGAAAGATGGTTCTTTCCGCGTCAAGAACAGCTTGGATAATCACTGTTGGCGCATGTGGAGCGGTTGTGTTATCACGTGGAATGGTAAGGTTGTTCCCTGTTGTTTCGATAAGGATGCAACCCATGTATTGGGTGATTTACGCAGCGATTCAATGAGGCAAATCTGGAATAGCGAGCCATATCGTGCTTTTAGAGCAGCGGTTTTTCAATCGCGCAGCACGATTGATATCTGCGCCAATTGTTCGGAAGGCACTAAAGTCTGGGCAGAAGCTTAATCAGCCCGCTCTTGACACGTAACACTTTCTTTTTATCTTTCGCCAATGCAAGTGTGGGAGTTTCTCAAGGAGCTGACGAATCCGGAATCCATTATCCATCATGGCGGATTGTTTCTTCTCTTGCTGGTCATTTTTGCCGAAAACGGATTTGTTTTCGGCTTTTTTCTTCCCGGTGATTCACTGATTTTTCTTTCGGGATTAATCTGCGCCACAAAGCCGGAGTTGCTTCATACGGAAATTACTCCTTTGACCATGCTCATGTTTTTGGCGGCAGTCGGGGGCAGTCTATTCGGTTATGTCTTTGGAAGGCGAGTAGGACCGCCACTATTCGAGCGCAAGGACTCCATCATTTTCAAGCGCAAGTACCTTGATTTAACGCAGGCATTTTATGCAAAGCACGGCGGCAAGACATTGGTGCTCGGTCGTTTCTTGCCGATTATTCGCACGTTCGCTCCCATTATTGCCGGTGTCATTCGCGTGCCGGTGCCAACGTTCATGTTTTTCAATATCGTTGGTGGTGCGCTGTGGATCACTTCACTCAGTTTGATTGGTTATTACCTCGGCACGCAATTCCCCGCAATTGAGCACTACGTCGGTTATATCATCATCGGTTTTATTGGCATAACGACGTTGCTGCTCGTCCGAACTTATTGGAAGCAACGCAGAGAGGGGCGCGCTCGTCAGGCACAACAAGAAGAAGAACCGCCTATTTTGATGCCTTGATTCAGTAGCAGCTTTGAATGACTGCTGTAATCAGTGATTTTTTATCGATGCCTTGCACGGCTGCTTGCTGAGGAATGATGCTCGCCTCGGAAAATCCGGGAGTCGTATTCACTTCAATCACGAAAATCTCTTTTCCGCGAATGATGAAATCCACGCGGATCATGCCGCGGCAATCTAATTTTCGATAGATCTCCTCGGCTTGGGATTGCACCGCGCTGTAGAGTTCAGGGTCGATAGGCGCCGGCGTAATTTCTTCTGATTGGCCTTGATATTTTGCTTCGTAATCGAAGAATTCTTTTTTGGAAATGATTTGCGTAATGGGCAGTGCCATAACACGACCTTCCCATTGAATGACGCCACAGGTCACTTCATCGCCTTGAATAAATTCCTCAATGATGATTTGATTATCCGCTTTGAATGCGGCGTCAATCGCACGGTGAAGATCTTCAGCGGCATTCACGCGGGAGGTGCCAATGCTGCTTCCTCCACAGTTAGGCTTAACAAAGCAAGGCAAACTAACGGTCTCGAGAATGCCTTGAACGGAATACGATTCCATGGCTTTCAGCGTAGTGCTTTTCGCTACACGCAGACCAAAGGTTGCCAAGACGCGAGTGGTCATTTTTTTATTGAACGTCAACGCCATGTTGAGCGTATCGCCTGTTGTGGTTGGTATTTGCAGTAGTTCGAAATACCCTTGCATGATACCGTTTTCGCCGGGTGTGCCGTGGATAATCATGAACACACCATCGAACCGATGCACATGACCATCGATTGTTACCGTGAAGTCGGCGCGATTGACATCGACTTCTGTACCGTTGTATTCTGCGTACCAGCGCTCCGGAGTAACTACGATTTTCATCGGATCGAAACGTTCACGGTCAATGTTGTTCATGACCATTTGTGCGCTGCGCATACTCACAACGGACTCACCGCTGAAACCGCCACAGACGACGGCAATTGACTTCTTCATAGGATATCGGTATTCTCAAGCAAATCTGCTGCGATTTCGCGCTGCACCTCGGCATAATATCAACTCATTTGAACATTTTAGGGTTGATAGGAGCCCGCCTTCGGAGTATCATTGCGTTATAGAAATAATCCATGAAACACCTCTTGTTATCGTTGCCATTTTGTTTGGCTTTTTTACATGTGAATGCACAGCAGCCATCTACTTCACCTTATCAATTTACAGTGGTGAAAGAGAATACCGTTGGCGCAACGGAGAATCAATGTCAAACAGGAACATGCTGGAGCTTTGCCACAGTTTCTTTTCTGGAAGCTGAAGTGATTCGTAAAGGCGGAAAACCCGTTGATTTATCGGAGATGTATAACGTGCGCCTAACCTATCCGCGTAAGGCCGATAGCTATGTGCGCTACCAGGGTAAACAACAATTCGGACCGGGTGGATTGAGCCACGATGTCATCACTATTCTGCGCGATTATGGTGTAGTGCCCGAGTCTGTTTATAGCGGCTTAAAAGGCGGTAGCACCGAATACAACCACAATGGATTGGATGCTATGCTCGAATCGACCGTGAAAACAGTCCTCGACCGCAAATTGAATGAAGAAGGCGATGATTGGAAGCGCTCTGTTGAAGGCATTTTGGATGCAGAAATTGGAACATTACCTGCCGGCAACTTTGAATACAACGGTAAGCAATACACACCGGCTTCTTTCCGCGATGCGCTCAAGCTTAATGCGGATGACTATGTAAGCATCACGTCGTTTAGCCATCATCCGTTTTATCGCTCTTGCGTGTTGGAGGTTCCGGATAACTGGTCCAAGGGAAGTTTTTACAACGTGACTATCGAGGAGCTTGGCCGCATCGCCGATCATGCAATTGAAAATGGCTACACCATTGCGTGGGATGCAGATGTCAGTGAGAAGGGATTCTCTTTCTCGCAAGGCGTGGCTGTGCTTCCTGCAGAGCAACCTAAGAAGGAAGAGATGTGGACCAAAGTGCATACGGAAGTTACGCCTACTCAAGCAGCGCGTCAAACGGCGTTCGATCGCTTTGAAACAACGGATGATCACCTGATGCACATCACCGGTAAGTCAAAGGATCAACTGGGAAATACGTATTACATCACAAAGAATTCTTGGGGAACAGGCAATTCGTTTGGCGGATATCAGCACGTATCGCGCAGCTATTATTTGATGAAGACAGTGGGTATTGTGGTGCATAAGGATGCCCTTCCGATGGATATCAAAACGAAGTTGGGTATTAAGTAATGAATTCCAAAAAACCTGCATCACGCTGGAATATCAAGCGCATCGCTCGATTGATGGGTCTCATCATCGGCGGATACATGGCTTTCACGATCCTGCTGGTGGTATTTTATAAATGGGTGAATCCACCGACAACGTTTTTACAGTTAACCTGCGACTGTCCGCCGGGTGCGGAGTTTCACAAGGAGTGGGTTGATGGTGACCAAATCTCCAAGCAGATGAAGCTTGCCGTTGTGGCCAGTGAAGACAATAACTTTATGAAGCACGGCGGCATCGATTGGGGAGCGGTTGAAAAGGCGCGCAAGTACAACGAGACCGTTGGTGTGAAAAAGGGTAAGTATCGCGGAGCGAGTACCATTACGCAACAAACAGCAAAGAATGTTTTTTTGTGGCCGGGGTCTAACAAGGTGAGCAAGTGGATTCGCAAAGCGTTCGAAGTGTATTTCACTTATTTGATTGAATGGATTTGGGGCAAGGAACGAATCATGGAAGTCTATCTGAACGTCATTGAAATGGGCCCGTGTAAGTTTGGTGTGGGCGCTGCAGCTAAGGATTATTTCGGAGTGAGTGCATCTAAATTATCACGTGAGCAGGCGGCGCTCATAGCGGCCTGTTTACCTAATCCCAATAAATACAGCGTAGCCAAGCCGGGACCTTATATGCGCCGGCGTCAAACACAAATTGCACGATTGATGGGCCTAATCGGCGATGGTTATTTCGAACGTTACAGCAAGGAAGCTGACCAAAAGACGCGTGAAGAGGAAGAGCGCAGAGTCGAAAAGAAATTGGAAGAACTACCGGAAGAGACTTTGCCGTTGGATGAGGAATCTTCTTCGAATGAGGAAGTGAATCAAACAGAAACCATTGAGCCGGCAAAAGAAGAAAGCCAAGAGGATGAGACTCTGCCAGATTCAATTCAGCCTTAAAATCCAAACAAACCGCCAATGCGAATGATTGGTTGATTGTACGGTGAATTAGGATCTTGAATCAGGTCGTACATTATCATGGCACTTAAGCCTAATCTGCCGCCACCACTGTTGTATCCGGCACCAACCAACCAAACGGGTACAATAGCTTCAGACGAATTTCCCAATCTATCGAAAGCACTGCGCTTGAGCAGTTCGAATTCAGTATGCGCGAAAAGCGTTTTGAAAACGGTCGCACGCGTCCAAACACTTGCACCGTATATGTTTTCGCGATAACCATTAGCGGCGACGTAGGTGTAGTTCACACCAATACCATTAATCAACCAGGGTGTTGTCCGATATCCAACCATCGGATTCAATTGGAAATAGGTAGGATTTCCGAAATGGCCGCCCAGATTCCCTCCGAAGACCAGTTTGTCTTGCCATGGTGTTTTAGCTGCGGGTGCAGTTTTTTTAGAAGTACCCCCAACGTAGTCTTCTTCCGAAGTCTTTTGCGCATGCGTGGACAGGCTTGCCCAAAGGCAAATCGCGAAGCACAAGAGTTGACGTGTGGGCATGGTCAAAAATAAACACATTTCAGGTGCCACTCGGGCTACTTACCTTTGAAACATGGAAGCTGCATCATTGGCCAAACGAATAGTAGATGCGATGTACAACAACGACCCGATGTCCCAATGGTTGGGTATTGAGCGCATCACCGACGGACCCGGAATTTCAGTATTGCAGATGCGTATTCGCAAAGAGATGCTGAACGGTTTTTCGATTGCGCATGGAGGAATCGCCTACTCCCTGGCGGATAGTGCCTTGGCCTTTGCAGCTAATAGCCATGGTATTCAGTCGGTGTCTATTGAGACCGCTATTTCACACGTTAGTCCCGCTAAAGAAGGCGATGTGCTCCGCACCCTAGTTGAAGAAAAGCATTTAACGCGGCGAACCGGATTGTATCACGTTACGGTTGTGAATCAGGATAATAAGGCCGTGGCCTATTTCAAGGGCACTGTGTTTCGAACCGGAAAAGTTTGGGAGGTCTGATATCGAGGCCCTTTCTATCGCGATTGTTTCACAAGTTTTTTACAGTAAGCATTGTTGCCTTGTGCGATAATCAAATAATAGCTTCCTGCCGGATAATCACGAAGATCAATGAGTCTTGAATAATCTGTTGCATTGTTACCTCGCTCATCATATACAAGCGTCTGCTTGGCCTCGTCCTGAATGACAACACTGAAGGGTGCGGACTCAGTTAAGGTGAACTGAAGATCAACTGCACTCAATGCAGGCTTGGGAACAATCGATAATTGATCGAAGCCGATGGATTCTGTTGGAATATCGCGCGATGCTTTTTCTGCTGCATTCAGGTCATCAATGCTAATGATGAAATTGCCCGAGCGATTTTCTCCGGGATAAAACTCATCGGCTAAAGGAGCGTTAACATTAAAGTCACGCAGAAATTCTTCCATCCGTTTTTGCAAGTCCTCGGCATCCATGTTGAATTCAAAGTCGTAGAAGTAATTGCCTTGATCATCCATGCCCTTGTAGTCATGAAAAATCTGGAAGTCTTCCGATGCGCTGATGGAGCGTTTTCCTAAAGCCCCGGTGATGCGTTTCTCTTTGCCGTCTCTGCTGATGAGCAATTCCACGCTGCTTCCGGGTTTGCACTTGCGCACCGCGTTAGCCAGTGCATTGAAATCACCAATGGCCTCGCCATTGCACTCCAGGATAACATCACCATCCAAAAGGCCCATTTCTGCAGCCGGCGATTTTTCTTCTACGTTAACCGCGATGCCAACGGTCGTGGGGTCATTCGCCGGTGTAACGCCCAGGTAAGCCGTTTCTCCCGTATTGAAACCTTCACGGTTAAAAGGTTGTGTAAGCAGCAAGGAGTCGTTCATGTTGAAATCGTCGCGCACTCCGGGTATTTCGACTTGACGTCTGTGCCAGGGAACAGCCGGAAATTCTACCGTTATTTTTTTCTTGCGCTTGTTGCGTTTCACTACAAAACGCAGTTCACCTCCATTTTGTCCAATGGATTTAACCTTCGCCAACACTTGAGCCGCCGCGGTGATTGGTTCGTCATCGATGCTGATGATTACATCTCCTTTTTGCAATCCGGCTCGTTCGCCGGGCATATTGGGCATGACCTCCGATATGGTGATGCCGCCTGTGTTTTTACCTTTTACGTCTGCGCTCTGCTCTTCGCGCAGCATGACACCTAACTTAGGTTTATCCGGGTCTGTGAAGGGTGAAGCGCCAAATGGCATAGAGAACATCGAGCCGCCGAAATTGCCGGAAGGAAACTCACCTGTTGATTGAATATTGATTTCAATCTGTTGATCAATCAGTCCGGGCTCTTTGCTGTTTTGCTCATTGATTTCTTTCAGCACTTCTTCCAGCTGGCTGTTGTCGTCCAACATGAATTCGCGCGTCTCTTCGGATTCGACGCCATTGACGTTTTTCTTGATACGAATCTGAGCTTTTTGCTGTGCCCATGTGCCACCGGCAATGAGTAAGCCCAAACAAACGAATGCGCAAAGAGTCTTTTTCATCGGAATTTTCTATCTGAAGCGCGAAAATAGTTGGGGCGTAATGTTTCGAAAATGCCAACAGTCCAAAAGTCTGTTAACGCCTATTCTTTGAAGAACCAAAGCATATGGCGCGGAATCAGATGCACATCCGCATAGTAGAAATGAATGATGTCCTCATACGTATAGCCCAGTTGCGCCATGCGCATAGCCCCTTCCTGACAAAGCCCAACACCATGACCGAAACCGCGGCCCATGAAGATGACTTCTTCTCCCTTATGACTGACTTCAAATTTGGTGGAGCGTAGTTTTAGATCCGTTCGCATAGTGCGCAAGGGAATGTAGAGGGTGGAATCGTGGCAAAACAACGGATTGCACTCGCCAATTATGCCGCCATCGCCCGTCATGGCCAAATCACCTGAGTGCCTTTTCTGCTTGAGATAGCTCTGCCATTTTTCTTGGGGAATACTTTTTTGCCATTGGTGGTTCGGCATTTTTACGCAGAAAGTATCGGGCCTTCCAATAAGATAGGGAACCGGCTTAGACCAAGCTTCCTCGGCGTTGCTCGTGTGGCCGCCGCAGTTACTGTGAAATGCAGCGGTTATAAGGTTGATTTGATGATCTACGATAATGATGTTTTCCGTTGCTTGTGCCGCGCGCTCTGCTAGTGGCTCATGCCGCGGTTTGCCATGGTAAACTTGACAATGTGTTGCGTCACAGATTTCGAAACCCTCCGCAATGTGGCGTGTACGATTGTTCAGCGCATAGGTTCGGCTGATGACTGCCTGCACTTTATAGTATTCCGGTAATTGGCCGGCACCGCTTTCCGCCTCAATCACTCCTGCAACGTAGTCTTCGATGTCGAGCTTGTTGACCAGTTGTAGATGACCATTGATGGAAAAAGCAATCAAGTCACCTTTATAAACGCGGTGCGTGGCTTTCTGTCCTGCCGGTTGTGCTTTAAATTCTGATGATGCGCTCGCTTTGAATTGTAACTTCTTAAAGCCGGTGTGGTTTTTTCCTGAAAAGAAAATATTGACCTTTCCGCTAACGGCAGTGATATCAGCATGCTGACCGGTCCCAACAGTAAACAACAAATTATCTTCATTGTATACGTCGTATGATCCGGTTATGGCGGTGATACCGGCACGCAAATAACTGGATTGACAATGCATGCCAATCAAGATGGGGTCTGCGATTGACGCCAATGGGGACAGAAATACGAACAGAACAACGATTAACCGCAGCATGGTCGGCAAATTACCCTTTGCTTGTGCTTGCCTTTTGAGCTTCTTGAAGAATTTTCAACATGTGAATGGCAGTTCGCTCTGATGCGCCGGGACCACCAAGGCGTTCGCTAAGTTCTGCGTAATCACGGGCCAATTGTGCCGACGCATGTTCATCATGCAACAGTGTTGAAAGTGCTGATTTCAAAGTGCCTTCGTTGAATTCGTGCTGAATGAGTTCTTTGACCGCGGCCTTATCCAATATCAAATTGACCAGTGAAATGTATTTTACCTTCACCAGGCGCTTGGCGATGGCATAGGAGATCGACGAGCCACGGTAGCATACCACTTGCGGAAGTGCTGATATGCCGGCCTCCAGGGTAGCTGTGCCGCTGGTGACCAATCCGGCTTTCGCATAGCGCAATAGGTCTGAAGTTGCACCGAATAGCACAGGAATACTTTCCTCTGTCAGTACTTCTCGGTAAAAGGCTGCGGTCTGTCCCGGTGCTCCTGCGATGATGAAATCATACTCAGGAAAATGTGCTTTCATTCTCACCATGGTTGGGAGCATGGCCCGAATCTCTTGCTTTCTGCTACCCGGCAGCAGCGCTATAAATGGACGTTGCGATAGCCCATTTTGCTGAAGAAATGCTTCACGGGAAAGTGTGTCGCTTTTCGAAACATCCAGCAGTGGATGACCCGAATAAAAAACCGATATGCCATGCCCGCTGAAAAAAGATTCTTCAAAGGGCAACACAACATAGAGTTGCGTAATGTGCTTGCGCATCGCATGCACTCTGTTCTCCTTCCAGGCCCATGCCTGCGGTGCGATGTAATACAGCACAGGTATTCCTTGCTCATGCGCCCATTTAGCCATGCGCAGGTTAAAACCGGGATAATCGATGAGTATCAATGCATCCGGACGAAATGTCAAGATGTCTTCCTTGCACAGGCGAAAATTTCGCAAGATGGTGGGCAGGTTTTTCACTACCTCAATGAATCCCATAAAGGCCAGATCACGGTAGTGCTTGACCACCTTAACTCCCGCATCTTGCATGAGATCGCCTCCCCAGCCGCGAAGCTCAAGAGAATGGTCAGCGCGCAGGAGCGATTTTACCAGATTGGATCCGTGTAAGTCACCTGAAGCTTCTCCTGCGATGATGTAGATTTTCACAGTTTGTGCATTTTAGTAAAGCCAGGCAATTACTGCCACTGAAACAACGAGGTCGATTATTAAGCCCTTGCAAAACTCTTCGTACCCGCGTCGAATCAGGATGAAAAAGAGAACCACATCCAATAGCATGGAGAAGGAGAGTATGCGGCTTTGAAAGTCCTGGAGCGCCGAACCTAAAAACACGTCGTTGAGGAATTCACTAAAGAAGATTTCGTTGTACCACGAAAAAACGAGACCAAACAAAACGAAGCCAATCACGGCTCCAATGATGCCGCCTAAGATGCCAAAGCCCACATGGTTCAATCGATTCTGCTTCATAGGTTCCATTCTTTAAGTTGTTGCATCGCGCGGTAGGCGGTTAGATCGAAGTGCACAGGCACCACTGAAACATAGCCTGCAGCCAGCGCTATTTCATCCGTGTCCAACCCTTCATCCATCAATTTGAATTCGCCCGTTAACCAATAATAGGGTTTGCCATAGGGGTCGGTGCGAACATCGAAATTATCCTCCCAATAGCCTTTCGCCTGATGACAAATGCGAATGCCTGCAATGCTTGAGGGTATTCCCTTGGGAATATTCACGTTTAAGCACACACCATCGGGTATTCCTTTGGTGAGGGCAGCTTCAACGAGCTTCTTTACAACCTCTTGTGAAGCTTCGAAGTCAGCGTCAGCACTATGGTCGAGTAAGGAAAATCCTATCGACGGAATGCCTTCTACTGCGCCCTCCATAGCGGCCGACATGGTGCCGCTGTAAATCACATTGATACTCGAGTTTGATCCGTGGTTGATGCCCGACACCACTAAATCGGGTTTGCGGTGCATCACCTTATAAATGGCCAGTTTTACACAGTCAACCGGTGTGCCGCTGCAAGAATAAGCAGCGCTTACGGGAAGGTCATACTTCACGGGGTGAAGCTTGAGGATGTTGTTGATCGTGACGGCGTGTCCCATTCCTGATTGAGGCTTATCGGGTGCTACCACCACCACATCACCAAAAGGCAGGACTGCTTCCGTGAGTGCCAGAATTCCTTTGGAAAATACACCGTCGTCATTGGTGACTAAAATCAGTGGACGGTTCTGCGGGCTATTCATGCGGCAAACATAAGCAGGGTGAAGCGAATGGGATTATAAAGTGGATTTTCCGGAACCGTGTCGGAATTGTCAGAATCAATGTATTTTCGCCTCATTCTCAAGCGAAATGATTCGGAAGAAGAAGATTGTTATTGTTGAGGATCATTTGATCATTCAGGAACTTCACAAACAGTATGTGGAGGACTTAGGTCATGAAGTCGTGGCCTGTTTTACCAATGGAGATGATGTTATCCATTATTTCCAGGACAGCTCAGCCGATCTTGTTTTAATGGACATTCGTTTGGATGATGCCATGGATGGTATTGAGGTCACCAAGCGCATTCAGGAGCTGAAACCTGTCCCCGTGGTTTACATCACCGGAAATACCGAAGATTCAAATTTTCGACGCGCGCTCGAAACCAGTATGGCCGGATTCATTTCCAAGCCTGTCTCGCAAAGCGAATTGGAGAATGTCATCGATTCACTGAATGACCTTACCAGCTCGATTATCTATGCGGAAAAAATTCAAAAAGCCATTTTCCCGCAACGCAAAGATTTTGACGCTGCTTTTTCCAATACGATTCATATCAATCGCCCGATGCACATCATCGGAGGCGATTTCCCTTTCTTGCGCGTTTTTCCTGAAACAGGAGAATTGATTGCGGGTCTTGGCGATTGCACCGGTCATGGAATTCCGGCGGCCTTGCTCTCGGTGTTAAGTCATGAGATCATTTCGAACATCATCAGTCGCAATCAAAACTTGGCTGATATTGTGAATGAGTTGAACAACTCGCTGATCAATAACCTGGCGAAGATGAACAATGCCGATGGCGTGAACGATAGCCTGGATCTGATCATTTACAAGATCAATCAAGCGCAGGCTACCATTCAGATAACCGGTTTCAAGATGGGTTTCATTCATCATGTGGCAGCCACCGGTGAGCTTCATTATCATAAGTTCAAGGGAAAATCTCTGGGAACACCCATAGCGGAGGAAGATGTAAACGTGCTTACCGTTCCATTCCAACCGGGTGATCAATTCTATTTTTACAGCGATGGCGTTACCGATCAGTTCGGGGGGCCACTTTCGAAGAAACTCTCCACCAAAGGACTATTGGGCATGTTGAAGACGATTGGTTCGGAAATCCCGGTTAATCGCGAACGTGAATTGAATTTGTTGCTGCGCCGCTGGCAAGGCATGAACCTGCAAACCGATGATATGCTCATGATTGCCATTGAGCCGTCATCGTTGAAATGGTGATTGCATTTGGCGATTGATGCGGTTTGCCTTAACTTGCTTTGGAATAGCCCTCTCTTATCATGATTGAATCAAGTTCCGAAAAAAATCGGGAGTCACTCATTAACACCACGGCCGTTGATTGGTTGAGTGTTCAGCAGCTTCTGCGCGAGTATTCCGCGGAGGCAAGCCCCGCCTTGTGCTTTATGGATTTTGTTTATTCTGATCGCATTATCCGCATAAAATCAGATGATTTGCTGGAGCTTCATGTTAGCCTGACCGATGAGGACTGGGATATGTGCCATGGCTTTGCTCAGGAAGCAACGACTGTGGGTTCGAGTGAGTTCGTGCCCCATTGGTTGAAGGAGCCCATTGATGGTGTGCTGTCGAGCTCGACCTCTCTGGTAACTGCTCCTATAGAGGACGAGAATGGCTTAGCCACCGGATTTTTTTATGCGTTTTTTCCTCTTGGAAAACCATCAGAAATTTTGCTGGCTTATCAGCGGTCGGTGGCAAAGAGGTGCTCTCTATTGCTCAATCAATTGAAGTATCACCAGCGTCAAAAACAACACACTGAGCATCTTTGGAAATCGGTAGAGGCAAGTTGTCCTGCATTCATTCTCTTGGATGAGCATAATGGCTTGGTTGATTTTGGATCAGTGTATCAAAAGGCAATTCCGGAATTGAGCAGAGGAGCAAAGTTTATCGACTTTTTTGCTTGGGATAACCTGAAAACGCCCGGTGATCTGTGGTTGAATACGAATCAACATTCGAAATTGCTTTTCTTCCATTCCTTACATTTCAATCAACGATACAAGTGCACCGTAAGGCCCCTGAATGATCGCCTATTGTTATTGCTCGCAGTTCCCGTGGTGAATAGCAATCATGCACTGGTTGACTACAACCTCACATCGACTGATTTTTCGCCACAGGACTACATAACGGATTTTGTTTTTCTTCAGACCACTACGCTCAAGACTCTCGAAGAAACGTTAGCGCAAAATGATGCGATGCGCTTCCGCAATGCCGAATTGGAAACGGCTCTTCAGGATTTGCAACGGTTGAAGTTGTTACTGGAGAAGAAAATCGAAGAACGCAATGATCGGGTAAAACGATTGTCTAATTTCCCGGAGCAGAATCCAAACCCGGTATTTGAAATTGATTTCAAGCGACAGTTTCTCTGTTTTTCGAATCGTGCTGCCAAAGAAGCTTTTAGTGAATGGCTGACGTTGCCCTATCACGAATTCTTGAGTATGCTGAAGCTGAACCATGAACTCGTTGCCAATAGCTTGCAGCTTACCGCTGAATTTACCATTCAGGAAAAGACCTATCAGGCGGATTCATTCCGTCTTCCCAATGAGCCTATCATGCGCTTCTATTCACATGAGATCTCAGAGCTATATCAGGCCCAGCAGTTATTGGGTGCTCAGCATGAGGGTATCAACCGTTTGCTGTCCATACTGGATGCACTCAACGTAAATCGCGATGAAGTCCTTAAATCAACACGGGTCAATCAACTGATGGATGAGGTAGCCGAATTACTGGCACGTTCGAATCGAGCTTCAAACTGATTTTTCGCATATTTTGTTGTCAGTGGTTTCCTCTAACTTGCTCATCTTTAAATCACCTGATATATGAGTCGTGATATAGTGTTGGTCGTTGATGACGATTTGACCATTTTAGAACTATTGCGTTACCAGATTGCGGATGCAGTTGGGGCGATATGTGATGTGGAATTGGCTACATCAGGAAAGGAAGTTGAAGAACTTATTCAAACGTTTGCCCGCGATAATCGTAATTTAATTGTGTTGGTGACTGACTATTTTTTGGATGATACGACGGGGGCAGAAATCATCGAGAAAGTCAAGTTGCTTTTCCCGAAGTGCAATACAGTGTTACTCACGGGGCAGCATCAGCGTGACATCGAGAAGTTGAATGAGTTAGCCGTATTGCCTGATCGTTATTTTTCCAAACCTTGGAACTCCTTTGAATTGAAGTCACACCTGAATAACCTTGTTTCAGGACTGAACAACAACTAACACAACAGAGCATGGCACGGAAGGAGGATGATTTACATTGGTTGTTGCGCCGACAGTTGCTTGAAACGGATATTCAGGATAAGTCTTCCGCTTTTGCACACGCAGTCAATAAGGCTTATCGAGTCTTTGATGATAACTACCTGCGCATCAAACTCATTCTGCGCCGAAAAATCTATCAACTCGTGCAGTCAAACGCGGAGTTACAGCGCTTAATTCAAGAGAAGAATGAACAGCTGAATTCAGAGGCAGGTCAGCAGAAGCGTTTGATTGAAAATCTCCATCGTGCTGAAGTAATAGCGCATTTGGGTAGTTTCAATTGGAGCCTAGAATTTCGTCAAATAGAATTCTCCGATAACTTGTGTAAGCTTCTGGGAATTGCGAAAAATATCGGCAATCCGCTCACCCTCTTGCGCAAGTTTGAAGCGGCATCAGAAATTGTCACCGCGTTTAAATCGGCAACACCTTTCCGCAATACGGTAATTATGGAGAACCTCAAATTGGGAGGTGAACGGCGTTATTTCGAATTGGAGGCGCAGTTGATGTTCAATGAGCAAGGACGGTTGATGCAGATTTCCGGAATTTTTAAAGAGAATACACGCCTGGTGCACGTCAACAATCGGGCAGAGGATCAGAAACAATTCTATGAGGCTATACTCAATAATATCCCGGTTGATATCGCGATTTTCAATGAAGAACATAAGTACCTCTACTTAAATCCGATTGCCGTCCGCAATCAGGAAGTGAGGGACTTCCTGCTTGGTCGTGATGATTTTGATTACTGCAATTTCAAAAATCTTGATACAACCAAAGCGCAAATCCGCCGTGAAATTTTTAATCGCGCCAAGACCACCCGCGAGCCGGTTGAGTTCGAGGATGTTGCTGTAAATGCAGATGGCACGCCCATTCACATTCTCAGGCGTTTCTTTCCGGTGGTCAACGCGGAGGGAAATTTCGCTTTCATGATAGGTTATGGGGTGGATATCACCAAAATGAAAACCCAGGAGTTGACGCTCGAACATTCCGTACAAGAAAAGGAGGCACTGTTAGGGGAGGTGCATCATAGTGTCAAGAATAACCTTACTTTGATTGTGGCATTGCTAGAAATCAATAGCTCGCATGAAAAGGATGAGTTGGTGAAAAAGTATTTCAATGAGATTCGAAATCGCATCAGCGCTATGGCGCTGATCTACGATAAACTCTATCGTTCGGAAGTATTTAACCGCATTAATTTGCGAGATTATATCCTGGCCCTGACCAATTCGCTGCAGCAATCCTTCCCACATGTACGCCGTGATTGTATTGAACTCGATGTGGATGAAATTTATATCGATAACAAGAACGCCGTTCCACTGGCACTGTTGGTCAACGAGCTACTGAGTAACGCTTTTGTACACGCCTTTGTCAAGAGTGAATTGCCGAAGTTGTGCCTGGCACTGAAAAATACATCGGATGGTATTCTCCTGTCTGTAAATGACAATGGTCCGGGATTGCCGGATGGCGTGGACCCCAACAAGGGAAAGACATTCGGATTTAAGTTGATTGGATTGTTTGCCCGACAGCTCAAAGGGAAGCTCGCTATTCAGTCTGACAATGGACTGCATGTCGAGGTGCTGTTCCAAAATCTGGATGGCATGCGCGGATAAGTCGCTTTTGACGTCATCTTTGCTTTATCATTTTTTCCTATGAATGCATTTATCGTAGACGGAGTTCGCACTCCAATTGGCAACTTTGGCGGTACACTGGCCACAATGCGCGCGGATGATCTCGCAGCTCTTGTGCTCAAGGGATTGATGGATCGTCATCCTTCGCTGGACAAAACACAAATTGCTGATGTTATTATGGGCTGCGCCAATCAGGCAGGTGAAGACAACCGTAATGTCGCTCGCATGGCCTTACTATTGGCTGGTTTACCTGTAGAGGTTCCGGGCGAAACTGTCAACCGATTGTGTGCTTCCGGCATGGCCGCTGCTGTTGCCGCTGCGCGCGCCGCGCATGCCGGTGAGGGTGATTTGTTCATTGCCGGAGGTATCGAACACATGACACGCGGACCTTGGGTAATTTCCAAAACGTCCAGTGCATTCGGACGGGATGCACAGATGTTTGACAGCAGCTTTGGCTGGCGTTTCGTCAATCCTAAAATGAAAGAACACTATGGTGTGGATGCCATGGGTGAAACAGCAGAGAATTTGGCGGAGCGTGATGCCATTAGTCGGGATGACCAAGATGCATTTGCACTATGGTCACAACAGAAAGCAACCCAAGCCAGAGATACCGGCAGACTTGCACAAGAGATTATACCCGTTTCGATTTCTCAGCGAAAAGGAGACCCCATCGTTTTTGCTGCAGACGAATTCATTAAACCTGAAACGAATCTTGAGACGCTAGGCCGATTGAAGCCGGCGTTCCGCAATGGTGGTACGGTTACCGCCGGCAATGCCTCGGGTTTAAATGATGGCGCAGCAGCATTGTTGATTGCTTCCGAGCAAGGATTGAATGCACATGGCCTGAAGCCATTGACGCGCATTGTGGCTTCAGCGGTTACCGGAACCGAGCCTCGAATCATGGGTATCGGACCGGTGGAAGCATCGCGATTGGCCTTGAAAAGAGCGGGTCTTAAAATGGATGATATCGATGTGATTGAATTGAATGAAGCCTTCGCGGCTCAGGCCCTGGCCTGCACTCGCCAACTGGGATTGGAGGATCGCGATGCGCGTTTGAATATCAACGGTGGTGCAATCGCTTTAGGTCATCCGCTGGGAATGAGTGGTGCTCGGTTGTTACAAACGGCAAGTCTTCAATTGAACCAAATGCAAAAGCGCTATGCCTTGTGTACGATGTGTATCGGCGTCGGTCAGGGATACGCTGTCATTCTCGAACGTATTTAAATCCCGCATAGATGGCCAACATTTTTGAATTTGATGGTTTTATTCCCGTGGTGCACGAATCGGCTTTTATTCATCCCAATGCCACGGTAACGGGTAACGTTATTGTTGGTCGTGATGTGTACATCGGTCCGGGTGCAGCAATCCGCGGCGATTGGGGCGGGATTATCATTGAAGATGGGTGTAATGTTCAGGAGAACTGTACTATTCATATGTTCCCCGGTGTAACGGTAGTATTGAAGGCAGGTGCACACATTGGTCATGGTGCTATCATTCATGGCGCTTCCATCGGGAAAAATTGTTTGGTTGGAATGAATGCGGTCATAATGGATAGAGTAGTAGTAGAGGACGAATGCATCATAGGTGCGCTCGCCTTTGTGATTGCGGATACGCATATTCCGGCGCGTAGTGTTGTTGTCGGAAATCCGGCAAAAGTGGTCAAACAAGTGTCGGATGAGATGATTGCATGGAAGACGGAGGGTACCGCCATTTATCAGCGATTGCCTGAACAGTGTCGTGCTTCATTGAAACCGTGCGAACCCCTTCGAGAGGTTCCGGCAGATAGGCAGATGCAACAAGGTGTATACAAAACGTGGAATCAGGCCAAACAGGGTGAATAGGGTTGTAGTTTAGCGCTAATCGGTGTAAGTTCGTTGCACCTTAATTAACCGCTATGCCTGCGCCGGCAAAACCATTTCACTTCAAGCAATTTGATGTTGTGCAGTCGCGCAGTGCCATGCGCGTAGGAACCGATGCTGTGCTGCTCGGTGCATGGGTGAAACTGGATTCATGCAAGCACGTGTTGGATGTGGGTACTGGAACCGGTGTGATTGCGTTGATTTGTGCCCAGCGATGCCTGGATGCTTTGGTGGAAGGAATTGAAATCGATGAAGGCAGCGCCGAGGATGCCGGCGAGAATTTTAAGCAGTCGCGTTGGAGCGATCGACTAAAGATTCATCACGGTGATTTTCTGAAAATAACCACAAGCGATAAGTTCGATTTGGTCATTTCAAATCCACCTTATTTCACACATTCCCTGCGCGCCGCAGACCCCGGCCGCAATGCAGCGCGGCACGACGATTACCTTCCTTCCGACGCTTTTATGAAGCAAGCCAAAAGGGTGCTCAATAAGGAGGGTTCTGTTGCTTTGATTATACCCAAGTCAGAACTTGAACGTTGGGTTTTAGACGCAGAAGCGGTTGGTCTAACCCCGCGCCGCATTTGCCATGTCTTCACCCTCGCACATAAAGATCCCGCGCGTGTCATGATTGAATTTTCCTTCATTCAAACACCGGAGCCTGAAATGGAGTCTTTACTCATCCATAAAGCCGTCGGTGAATACTCAGACGCCTACAAGCAGTTGACAACTGACTTTTACACGAAGTGGTAAAAAAAAAAGCGCCCTTGCGAGCGCTTTATTATTTGTTCATTCGATTATTTCTTTTCTTCTAATTGACGAGCGAGGGCGTCCAGCCGTTGCTTTAAGGACTCATTTTCTTGCTTGAGTTTTTCCATCTCAAGATTCAACTCCTGCACGGATTTCACCAAAGGCACGGTGAATTCAGCATAACGCAAACCGTAGAAGTCAGTTTCGTTTTTAGGTGTATCAACACCGCTGAAGTCAAAACCGGAAGCAGCAGCAGCTTGCTCAACTTCTTGTGCAATGAAGCCGGTGTATCGAATCTGCTCTTTAGCATCACGCGCCGCTTGGATTGCGGCATCGCTGCGTTTGGAGATGTTGCCGTTTTCATCACGCGTCTGATCTTCGTTGAGTACTTGCGCCAAATCATTCACTGCAAGATTGTAGGTCACCGGGCGGAGCTTCATGATGAAGTCCAAGCCCTTCACATCTTCCTGCACGTTTTTCTTGTAACGACCATCGGATAAGTTGGTATAATTGACAAATCCGCCGACACTGGTCACCGAGGAGTTCCCGAGTCGAACTTGGTTGTTGGCTGTACCGCGCGTGATGAAACCAAGGCAAGTGCTGTTGTTCAAATCATTCAGGTTGCCATAGGAATCACAACCAACATAAACGCAGTTGTTATTGCCCGTCATAAAATCTCCGGATGCGTAGCCAATACCGGTGTTGAATGACCCTGCTATATTTTCATAGAAACTGTAAACACCCGAGGCTACATTGCGTATGCCGGAGATGTTCTCACGCATAGACATGTAACCATAAGCGGAGTTACTGTTTCCGAACGTTGTGTTTAGCATAGATTCATAACCAATTGCACAATTATAGGATGAAATGGCATTTCTCAAGCTAAAGGGTCCTATGGCTGAATTAAAAGAACCTGTAACGAACTCTTGTGAACCATATCCTACCGTTGTGTTGAAGCTACCTGAGGTCATTAACCTGGACGAATTGTATCCGACAGATGTATTATTTGTGCCATCACCGGCGAATAATGAATTGCCGCCAACGGCAGTATTAAAACTGCCATTGTAATCTGACATTGCAAAGGAACCTACGGCAACATTTTCATTTCCATTTCCCTCCCCAAAAGCGAACGCTCCAATGGCGGAATTATAGTTTCCTACCATATTCCAGCAAGCAGATGTTCCAAAGGCTGAATTTCCCTCATTGCCATTATTCAGGTAAGTCATCGAACCGGAGCCAACGGCAGTGTTGTAATTACACGATATCGCATCTTGTTGAACGAAGACATAAGGTCCAATTCCCACATTACTATTTCCATCGAGCTGGTATGCTGAGGGTACTGTTGGGTCGGTTATTTCATGGGTTATGATCATATTACTAGATCCTGCGCCATTGCCATTGGTAATTACAACGCTATCAGCAACGACTTGATCGTTTTCTGTGCGGAGCATTGAGCTCGACTCCCATGTCGTTCCATTGTGTCTTAGTGTTTGATTGGCAGTACCGCTCACAAGCGGACCTGCCGGTCCTTGTGGGCCTGCCGCTCCTGTTGCTCCTGTTAAGCCTATCGGTCCTTGCGCGCCTGTTGCGCCTGCAGGACCCTGTGGCCCTGTTGCACCTGTTGCTCCGGTTAATCCGATTGGTCCTTGGGCGCCCGTTGCACCTGCCGGTCCTTGTGGGCCTGCCGAACCTGTCGCTCCAGTTAATCCAATCGGTCCTTGCGCGCCTGTAGGGCCAGCGGGTCCTTGCGCACCGGTTGCGCCTGCGGGTCCTTGAGGTCCTGTCGCTCCTGTTGCACCCGCCGGGCCTTGTGGACCCTGGATATTGCCGGCATCAATCCAATTCGAACCATCCCAAATCCAAAGATGACCAGTCGACTGCACGATGTAGCCATCGCCATTGGTGTTGCCTGAATTCGGCAAGTCAGCCTCTGTTGCTGCGCTACCTTGAATCGTGATAGAGGTGCCATCAGCGCCATCAGCGCCGGCAGGCCCAATCGGTCCCTGCTCACCCGGTAAGCCCTGCAATCCCTGCGGTCCTGTGGCTCCTTGGGGGCCTTGCGGTCCGACTTCTCCTTGCAAGCCTTGAAGCCCTTGTGGGCCTTGTTCTCCTTGAAGTCCCTGTGGACCCTGAACCCCTTGTGGGCCCGCAGCGCCTTGCGGTCCTTGGATATTTCCTGCATCCACCCATGCCACTCCATCCCATACCCAGAGGTGGCCGTTATCCTGAGTTATGATACCATCACCTGCTGTATTTCCTGCCAGCGGTAAATCAGCCGATGAACTCACACTGCCCTGAAACTCTACTGAGGTACCATTGGCTCCTTGCGGTCCTTGCGGCCCTTGCGGCCCTTGCGGCCCTTGAATGCCTTGTTCGCCCTGAGGTCCGGCCTCACCTTGCGGTCCCTGTGCACCTTGTGGCCCGGGAGCGCTGCTGCCCGACGTTGCCGCGTAGAGTGCATAGGGAACACTCAGCAGTTGGCTCATGGAGAATACATCGTAGTTGGTTCCCCCTTGAGGATCCGTTTCGGTGCGGATGAAGTATGGACCGCTAGACCAGTCTATCGTGCTGAAGTCGCCGATTTGCACTGTACCTGTGCCAATTTCAAGTGTTACGAGTCCATTGGCATTGGACGTAGGCGTTTGAGTTTCAACATAAACGATTTCTTCTCCGGCGCTTCCACGCATGATACTGATGCGCATGCCAACGGGTTGATTGCTGACCAAGGCCTGCGATGCATCGCGCACCACGGCTTGATAGCTCATTTTTTGAGGTGCCTGAGCGAATATATCCTTTATGAATAAGGACAATAAAAGGCACATGAAGAGATTAAACTTCGCTTGCTTTTTCATGGGTTGGGGATTTTATGTGGGAAGGAAAAACTAGTGCTTTACTAGTTTGTAAGTAGAGCTATTGCCCTTGCTATTGGAAATCTGAAACAGATACGTTGATGCCGACCATTGACTGACATTTACGATTGTTCGATTAGTACTCAGTGCTAGTTGTTGCACTAGAGAACCATCCAAAGCATAAATTGAAGCGGTAAGATCTTGCGCTGACTCCGGTCGCTGGATGACCACCTCATGTAACGTTGGGTTTGGGAAAAGTGAAACGCTAAGGTTTTGCAAGGCCTCATCGATTTGAACAGCAAAAAACTCATACGGTTGCTGCACGCCTTCATTGACAGATGCAGTTGAATTGGTGGCATTGCCGATGGCAATTTGTCCAATCGAGTAAGCGACGCTGCCGGATGCGGAAGTTGCATCACCTCCCGCAGTGAGTGTGGCCGTTTGCGAATGACACATCGTGGCTGCAAGTAACCAGAATGAGAAGAGAATTTTTTTCATGGATGAATGGTGTTTGGAATTCAAGAACAAAGAATGCGAGCGCTTGCCAAAACATCAATAGCATGATTTCGCTATTTATCCACCAATATGCCTTTTCAACTCATGCACAGCCTCATCCCACAGCATCTTTTGATCATCTTCTTCCCCCTCTTCCGCAAAGTCTGACACAATCATCGCTAATTCTCCGGTCATCTCATCGATCTTGATTCGGAGTTCAAAGAAGTTGGTTTCTTTGTCAGATTCATCCAGCCATTGATAGCGAACCATTTGTTCTTTTTTCTTGGCTACTAACTGCGCTTTGCGTTCTTCACCTTCCCAGATGAATGTATAGACCTCTCCGCGAATGTGCACCTGAGGCGCGAACCATTCTTCCAGGCCACTTGGGGTGGACATGCAATTGTATAGAATGGTATCAGAGGTGCGGATAATGTATTCGAGCTCAATGGGTTTTTTGGCCATGATATTGGGTTCAGGTAAGGGTATGCAAGAATAGCTTTTTTTTACTCATTCGAAGTTTTTTTATTGCTGTTTTTGCAACCGATGAAAAAGTCTATATTTGCGCCCTCGAATTTGGCGGGGTAGCTCAGCTGGTTAGAGCGCATGATTCATAATCATGAGGTCGGGGGATCGTGCCCCCCCCCCGCTACCAAGAGTCACGAACAAAAAAAAGCCGCAAACTGCGGCTTTTTTTATATCTAGTTGAATTGATTGCTTAGTAACGATTACCGCGGTCATAACCACCGCCGCCGTCGCCGTCACGGTTGAAGCGAGGCTTGTAACCACCTTCGCGACGACCACCGCCACCGAAATTGCTGCGTGGACGATCATTGCTGCGTGGACGCTCTTCAGCTTCCTTCACATTGATCTTACGACCGCTAACATCCGTCTGATCGAGCTGTGCAATGGCTGCACGGCCTTCATCTTCTGACGGCATTTCTACAAAACCAAAACCACGTGAACGACCGGTTGCGCGGTCAGTTACCACCTTGGCAGATGCCACGGTGCCGAAACGAGTAAATACTTCGCCAAGCTCTTCGCTTGACATGCTGTAATTCAGCCCTGAAACAAAAATGTTCATTTTTAAAACTGTTTGTTGATTAAAATATTAGACAACTGCGAACTCCAACAAACATTGACCACAGTAGAAAACAGATTGTTGAAAGAAGAGTAGTCTGTACAAATGTAAACCTTTCCGCTTACCGTGCAAGAAAAATCTCACTTTTCTGAATGACTGTCAATTTTTTAGGAAACAGTGATGGTCGCCTCATAGCCGGCGTGCGATCGAATATTGAAGACTCTGTCGCTATCGAATAATAAGTACTGTCCTTTGATACCAAGCAGTTTTCCTTCAATAACGGGATTGGAATCAAACTTCAGCGAGCGAGGTTTGGACGGAAGTTGATCAATGGGGTAATGAATGTGCGTAATGGTATCGTCATCACTGATAAAGTCAAAATAATCCTCCGGCAGCAGTCCCAATGCGCTCTCTTTGTGTGTTGTCAGTGATGTGGTGTCTTTGAACTCTCCTTTCAACATGGCTTGCCAAGCTGTTTTATCGTCCATGTGCTCTTTGAGCGCGACTTCGATGAGTCCGGCCAGTTGTCTGTATGGCGTGTGCGCCAGTATGATTCCTTCTACTGCTCCCTGATCAATCCAGCGCGAGAAAAGATTGGTGGCTCGCGTGACGCCGACTTTCACTCCTGAGGTACGCGAGAGATACACATAATGCGGTTGATTATGGTGCTTTTCTTCCCATTCTCTATCCCTTAGCGCAATGCCTTCATGTATGCGACTCAACTCAGGGTTAATTATGGCGGGATTGCCTAATGGTGAACTTAGCCAAGCATCATAGCTCAATCCTTCGCCATATGTCTTCTTGATTTTTTTACCCGTGGCGATGCAGTGAATATTGCCGGTGAAGGCCAATTGAATATGATGACCTACCCATGAATTGACATCGAGCTCACCTAAGTAGTCCAATATGGCTATTTGAGCAAGGGAATAGTTTGCCATAGACTTCTCGTCAAGACGGGTGTTCATTTTTCGTAAGTGCGTAGTGATGTGTGTCATGGCAGAATCGTGTTATTTCGCAAACCTTGCGCATGCAAAACAACGAATGTTTGAAATGAATCACCCCGCATCAGAAAAAATTGTCGTTCCCGACACGCATTATACCTATTCGGAATACATAGCCCTGATTGAAAAATTACTTGCGGAAGGAAAGGTTACCGGCAATCAGCAAAGTGACTCCCTGGTGGAGTATACCCGATTGAATATGCACCGTCTGCATCGATGGGAGAAAACCTGGCAGCCGGACTCAGCACTTACAGTCTTGTTTGCCGCGTTAAAGCAGCCTCTTACTTGGATTATCATCACCGAAGGCTGGTGTGGTGATGCGGCACAACAGATACCCGTGTTTGAAAAATTGGCTGCACTTAATGAATTTGTTCATACGCGCTATGTGCTGCGTGATGAACATCCGGAGTTCATGGATAAGTTTCTGACCAATGGTTCACGGTCAATTCCGGTAGTGATTTGTTTGAATGAATCAAACGAAGTGTTTTGGAAATGGGGTCCACGACCGCAAGAGGCCGTTGAAATGCTGAACAAACTTAAATCCGAGGGCATGGAGGAAGCGTATCGAAAAAAGGAACTGCACGCATGGTACGCCAAGAATAAGCACAAGGCCCTGCAAAGCGAGATCTATCAACTCATGCGTGCTCAAAGTTCAATTGCCCAATGATAGTTGTAGAGTGAATTGGCTTGTTATTTTTGGGCGCAATATTGCCTCGAAGCGTTGAGCGTTTTTTCGGTACAATCATTGCCTGCGCACTAGCATTCTTTGGCAAAAGAAATTGTTAAAATTGCGACAGGTTACAGAACTTTGAGGCTTGTTGCACCATCAATTACTACAGTTAGGCGACTATGAAAGTATTTAAATTCCTTCTTGCATTCTGCTGTCTAGCAGCTATCGTTAACTCGGCAGATGCACAAGTCAAGCACAAAATCAAAGGTCATATCGAAGGCCTGAAAGACACCTCGATTTATTTGGCCAATTACTACGGTAACAAACTTTATTACAACGACACTGCTTTCGTTGACAGCAAGGGAAATTTTTCCTTCGATGGAAAGCCCTACAATGAATGCGGTAAGTATGCGATTGTCGTCAACAACAACAGTCGTATGGATATCGTCGTGGACGAGGAGGAAATCGAATTGGACTTTACTCCGGATTGCCGACTTGAATCCATCAAAGTGAAGCAGTCAAAGAACAACAAAATTTTCTTTGATTATGTGAAGTACATCAGTGAAAAAATGCGCAGCAGAAATCCAATCGATGCGGCAATTCAAGATTCTACAAAAACAGAGGAAGAGAAAAAGCCATTTAGGGATCAACTCAAGCAGATGAACGATGATGTTGTCGCCTATCAAAAAGATATGATTGCCAAAAACCCTGACTTGTTGGTGAGTAAGCTCATCAAAATGTCGATGGATATTGAAGTGCCGGAGGCTCCCGCAGATTCCTCGGAGGACGGAAAAAAGTTGTGGCAGTATTTCTATTACCGAACGCACTATTTCGACAACATCGACTTGAAAGATCCGCGCATGGTGCGTGATCAGGCGTATCACAAGTTGATTGAGAAATATGTGACGCAAACTCTGCCCCAGATTCCCGATACGATGATTGCCGAGGTGCAGCGTTTAGTGGCTGCTGTTGGAGACAACAAGGATGGATTCAAATACATCGTGCACCAATTCACATACAATTTTGAAACAGCTAAAATCATGTGCATGGACGAAGGTTTCGTTTACATGATTGATAACTACTATTCCAAAGGAATGTGTGATTGGGTGAAGAAGGAAAAGATTGACGAAATGAAGAAGGCTGCTGACGAGAAACGTCATTGCCTTTGCGGGGAAATTGGATTGAACATCATTTTGCCTGATACTTCGGATGTATGGAGGTCCATGTATGACATTAACAGCAAATACACCTTGCTTGTTATTTGGGAAGCTTCTTGTGGACACTGTAAGAAGGAAGTGCCTAAGATCAACGAACTCTATAAGCGTTGGAAATCGAAGGGCTTAGAGGTATTCGCCGTTCACAACAATATGGAGGTGGATAAATGGAAGAAGTTTGTGCGTGATGAAAAACTTGAATTCATCAACGTTTCCCGCAATCAGTTCATCATGACGCAAGACTCCGCTACGAAATTGATTTATGGCGGAAAGACAACCTTGCAAAGCTTGAATTACCATCAGTATTGGGATGTCAACAGCACACCTAAGGTGTATTTGATGGATAAGGACCATAAGATTATTGCCAAGTCTCTTGGTGCAGAACAACTCGAAGATTTGCTCAATAAGTTAGAGACAGGAGCTGACACCTCAGCTCCGCTCAAGCAAACAGAGTATGAAGATGAGGATGAAGCGCCGGGTAAAATCAAGAAGCCGGGGAACGGCCTACCGAAGCGCCCTGTGCCCAACGAGCCTAAGAAAAAATAAATTTACCGAACGCATCCGATAGGGTGCGTTCTTCTTTTATGCAGTTCGATCAAATTCTTAAAACGCGCATGGGTAAAGTAGAGTGCTTAGCTCTTACTGACCATGTTGTGGACCATCCTGAAACTTACCTTCAGCTTATTGGTTTTGTTTCAAAGGGAAGTGACGCTCAGGCTATGAAGGCCTCCTGGGTGATGGCTCATGTGCGCAAACGTGACGCAGCTTTCAGTCTAAACAATCAGTCACAACTTATTGATCTGCTCCAAAAGGCAAGGGTTGGTGGAGTGCAACGTGAATTACTGAAGTGTTTGGAAGGACTTCACTTGGAGGAGGCCAATCAAGAGGTGCTGCTCAACTTCGCTTGGACCGGTCTGACCAACATGGAATACGATTTTGCTGTTCGATACCTGTGTTTGCGTGTGCTGCGATTTTATGCGAAGCGTCACAAGGAGCTCTTGCAAGAGCTTAAGACGATTGAGGCCATTCAATTGGAGAAGTTCGGTCGATTCCCATAAAAGAAAAAAGGCCCGAAGGCCTTTTTTTATCGTTTTTTGAAGTAGAGTCGCGTGATGAATATTCCTTGCCCATCGTCCTTGCCTGCGTCGCTTTCCACGCCGCTGGCGACAAAGGCCAAGTCATAGCCTTGAGCATACATTTCATTGAGTTTGGATGTAATCAAGGCATCATTCGATGCTATATTCTGGAAGTTGATTCCCACCATACTGAAGAAGTTGAGCATCTTCGTTTCCTTGAATGAGCTGATCTTGATTTCTGAGCGATCAATGTCGCCTTGCTTCGAGTCTTTACCATCTGTGCGTGCGGTGGTGAATTGATTGTGATCCACGGCAGCAGTAGCTTCGATCATACGCGAACGACCTACGCCGCCCGGCAGGATGGATTCAATCAAGGTGATGACTTGATACTGCGCAACAGCAAACTGACAAATGGCGAATGCTGCAAGGGTGAGGATGTTTTTTTTCATGGTGATGAGGATTATAGGATTGTAGGATTATAGGGGAACGTGCATGTTGTAAAGCATGAAAGCGTAGCGGTCGGCGACGGTTTCAATGATTTGATTCGTGCTCATGCCGGCGCCGTGGCCGGCGCTTTCTTGAATGCGAATGATGACAGGCTTTTCACCTTGATGGCACTCCTGAAGGCGCGCAGCAAATTTGAAACTGTGGGCAGGAACTACACGATCGTCGTGATCGGCGGTCATGACCATTGTGGCAGGATAATGTGTGCCCTTTTTCAAATTGTGATAAGGCGAGTATTTGTAGAGATAATCAAACGTGGTTTTCGAGCTGTCGGCACAACCATATTCTGAAATCCATCCTTTGCCGACGGTAAACAGATGGTAACGCAGCATGTCCATTACTCCCACTTCAGGGATGGCGACTTGGAATAATTCAGGGCGCTGAGTCATGCAGGCGCCAACGAGCAATCCACCATTGGAACCACCATTGATCGCTAGTTTATCTGAAGAAGTGTATTTGTTGGCAATGAGGTATTCGGCTGCTGCAATGAAGTCGTCGAATACATTCTGCTTGTTTTCCATCATTCCGCCTTTGTGCCAATCTTCTCCGAATTCATTTCCTCCGCGAATGCAAGGCATGGCAAACACACCTCCATTTTCAAGAAGAATTATCCGAGAAGAAGAAAACGAAGGTTGCATGGGCTGGCTGAATCCACCATAGGAATAGAGCAACGTTGGGTTTGTTCCGTCTAGCTTGAGTCCCTTCTTGTGAACGATAAACATGGGGACTTCCGTGCCGTCCTTGCTTTTGTACATCACCTGCTTGCTCTCATAGTCGGCAGGATTAAATTTCACATTGATCTTGTAATACTCCGATGTTTTTCCGCCGGCGATATCGTATTGATAGATCACACTTGGATACGTGAAAGATGTGAAAGTGAAGTAACACGTTTGCTCATCGCGCTTGCCGGAGAATCCGCCTGCAGTTCCGGTTTTATCCGGCATGGTGACTTCTTGTTTCCCGGTGCCGTCATAATTGCAAACGAAAATGCGAGTATTTGCACGATCGAGGTACGATAAAAACAACTTGCCGCCGCACGTCGAAACGCCTTGCAGCATCATGTCCGAAGAAGGCACGATTTCTTTCCAATTTTCAGGCTGTGGATTAGCCGGATCCACCACTACCACGCGATACATGGGCGCATTCACATCCGTGTGAACGATGAACTTTCCGTCTGTGGTAGTTTCGATAACGCTGTTGTGTTTGGACAAATCACCGAACAACAATTCAAAACGACTGTCTTTTTTTGTGAGGTCTTTGATGTGAACTTCCCAGCCATCGGTTCCCGGTGCTGCATTGATGACGAGGTAGTGCTTGTCTTCGGTGACATACGCCATGTTGTACATGTAAGGACGCGCATCATCGCGGTAGATTAATTCGTCAGCGCTTTGTGGTGTGCCCATTTTGTGATAGTACACCATGTGGTACTCGTTATTTCCGCTCAGCTCTTTTCCTTTTTCCGGCGCAGGATAGCGGTTGTAGAAAAAGCCATCACCATACCACGCGGCTGAGCTGAATTTTACCCATTCGAGTTTGTCTGACAGCTTTGTTTTTGTTGCAATGTCATAGACTTCAATACGACTCCAGTCACTCCCGGCTTCATTGATATTTACGGCCATCCAGCGATTGTTGTCGTCAGCTCCAAGCAAACTACCGCTGGCCAAGCCATCGGGAGAGAGTGTATTAAGATCGAGGAATACTTCGTCGGCACCGTTCATGCCCTTGCGCACAAAGTATTTTCCCTGAGGCTCCAGGCCGCTGTTTTTGAAAATGAAATAGTAATCGCCTGCTTTAATCGGCGCACCGACTTTCTCGAAATTGAAGAGCTCGGTAAATCGATCCGCGAGTTTCTTTCGAAAGGGGATACTGTCGAGGTAGTTTCGGCTCACGACGTTTTGGGCTTTCACCCAAGCGCCGGTTTCCTCGCTGGTGTCGTTTTCCAGCCACAGGTAAGGGTCTGACACCGCCGTTCCAAAAAAGTCAAGCGATTTTTCTTCTTTCCTTGTTTCCGGATAAGCGGCAATTTTCATGAGCGGTGGTTCTTGTTTTTGAGAGGTGTTGGAACTACAGCCTGAAATAAGTCCTGTTGTGGCAATTGCTACAACTAATGTGCGTACTGTTTTCAACATGGTGATGGGGTGAAGGTGTTATTTGGATTGTAAAACACAGAACGGAATCAGAACTTCCTCCATGGAAATTCCGCCGTGCTGGAAGGTGTTTTCGTAAAAGTGCACGAATTGATTGAAGTTGTTTGGGTAGACAAAGAAGTCACTGTTCTGCGCAAAAATATACGAGGTGCTTACATTGGATTTGGGCAGAAAGATATCAGCCGGATTGCGCACTTCAAACACTTCTTTCGGGTTGTAGTTGAGGTTCTTTCCTGCCTTGTAGCGCAGGTTAGAGTTCGTATTACGATCGCCAATGACTTTCACGGGATTCTCCACCTTCACGGTGCCGTGGTCGGTGGTGATGATGAGGGTGCAATTATTTTCAGCAACCTTTTTCAAAATATCCAGCAAAGGCGAATGATCAAACCATGACGACGTAATGCTGCGATAGGCCGGCTCATCATCTGCAAGTTCTTTGATGACTTCCATCTCTGTGCGAGCATGGCTGAGCATGTCCACAAAGTTGTAGACAATCACGTTGAGTTTATTGTTGAGCAGATTGGAAAAGGAGTCGTTCAGTTTTTTACCTGCATTGAGGTTGGTGATTTTGTTGTAACTGAATTTGAAATCAAATCCGAGGCGTTTGAGCTGTGCGGCCATCAATTCTTCCTCGTGCATGTTTTTTCCGCCTTCGTCTTCTTCATTGAGCCAGAGATTAGAATGCAGTCTGGCGATTTCGCTCGGCATCAATCCGGCAAAAAGGGCGTTGCGCGCGTAATGCGTAGCCGTTGGAAGAATGCTGTAAAATATCTCCTCGGTTTCGGTGCGGAAATACTCTTTTAGTTTGGGCTGTATCACACGCCACTGGTCGAATCTCAGGTTGTCGATGACCACCATGAAAACCGTGTTGGATGACGATTTGAGAATAGGGGCCACTTTGCTTTTGACCAGCGTATGCGACATGGTTGGTGCTTGCGCTGTGTTTTTCAACCAGTCGATGTAATTATTCTTGATGAACTTGGAGAACTGTTCATTGGCCTCCATACGCTGGGTATGGAAAATCTCAGCCATGCTTTCGTCCTGGGAAGTCGCTAGCTCCACACTCCAGTGAACCAGCTTGCGGTAGAAGTCGGTCCACTCCTCTGCATTCATTCGATCGCCCAGGCGCATAGCAATTTCTCTAAATTCTTGTCGGTAGTCGTTATTGGTTTTTTCGCTGACCAAGCGTTTTTCATTCAAATTCTTTTTGAGTGAAAGCAATATCTGATTGGGGTTAACCGGTTTGATAAGATAGTCGGCAATCTTCGATCCGATGGCGTCTTCCATGATGTGCTCTTCCTCACTCTTGGTAATCATGACAACGGGCAGAGTAGGGTCGGCTTCTTTGATGCGCTGAAGCGCTGTCAATCCATTGATGCCGGGCATATTTTCATCCAGAAAAACGATGTCAAAGAAATTGTCCTTGGCTTTTTCGATGGCTTCCGCGCCGTTGTTGACGGTGACTACTTCATATCCTTTCTGTTGAAGAAAAAGGATATGGGGCTTGAGCAAGTCAATCTCGTCGTCGGCCCAAAGGATGCGTTCATTTGCCATAGGATGCAGGTGTGTATTATGTGTTTCAAATCTACGATGTCGGAAGGAAGCTCTAACTGACGGCTGCCTTGAATATTTTTGCGGTCACAATTTATTTCTTTGAAAGCCAAGCGAAAAATCATCAATGATCCTGTGTATGGTTTTATAACCATCCGACATCCGTTCATTCTGGAGCTAATAGATCATCCCTGGTTCCAGCGTTTGCGGCGTATTGCGCAGCTTGGACTTTCCCACATGGTTTATCCCGGTGCGTTACACAACCGTTTTCAGCATGCCATTGGCGCGATGCACTTGATGCAAAATGCCATTGATGAACTTCGATTAAAAGGAAATGCCATTGATGATGAGGAAGAAGTTGCCTTGTTGTGCGCCGTTTTACTGCACGATATCGGTCACGGTCCTTTTAGTCATGCGCTCGAATACACCATTGCCAGTGAAGTGCATCATGAGAAGATTTCCTCGCTGATCATGGCGCAGTTGAACGAGCACTTTAATGGCCGTTTGACCATGGCTATTGCTATTTTCAATAATCATTATCACAAACGTTTTTTGCACCAGCTCGTGAGCAGTCAGCTCGACATGGACCGGTTGGATTATTTGGCGCGCGATAGTTTTTTCAGCGGCGTGGTAGAAGGGCAGGTGGGAAGCGAGCGGATTTTGAAAATGCTCGACGTGGTTGATGATCAGCTGGTGGTGGAGGAAAAGGGCATTTACAGCATCGAAAAATTTATTGTTGCTCGTCGTTTCATGTACTGGCAAGTGTACTTGCATAAAACCGTGTTGAGCGCAGAATTTATGCTGGTGAATGCTTTGCGTCGTGCTCAGGAGTTGGCACGTTCCGGTGTGGAGCTGCATTGCTCACCGGCGTTGCGGCATTTCCTTTATCACAAAGTCACGCTGAATGATTTGGAGGGCGATAGCACTGTGTTGGGTTACTATGCGGCGTTGGATGATTTCGATATTGCCGCAGCGCTGAAGGTGTGGCAACATCACGACGATCGTGTGCTTTCGATGCTCGCCAATCAATTGGTCAACCGAAGTTTATTCAAGATAGAAATTCAGCGAGAGCCATTTACCACGGAGCGTGTGAATCATGAAGTGGAACGAGTTGCCACCAAGCATGGATTTTCAAAGGAAGAGGCTGCGTACTTCGTGATTCAGTCGAGTGTCGATAATCGTGCTTACAATAGTCAGTACGATGTCATTCGCATTTTGATGAAGGATGGCAGTGTGCGCGATGCTGCTGAAGTCAGCGACCACCTCAATATTGCAGCTCTGAGTAGTGTTGTAGAAAAGCACTTTGTAGCGTATCTGCGCTAATGAGCCGAGAATAGTTAGCCATGAATGCACGAATGGTTTCGCCCTTCGTCCTTCGTCCTTCGTCCTTCGTCCTTCGCCCTTCGCCCTTCGCCCTTCGCCCTTAGACACTCACTTCCTCTCCATCCCTATCAAAGATGTGATACTCGAGCAATGCAGCGCTGGTGGAGGCTTCGACACGAAGTTTGATTTTATACTTCTTGCTCCAGGTTTTTGTGATGTTTTTGAAAAGCCCGCGGTTGAGGTAGGCCTCTACCATCGGATGCACAACGATTTTGAGTTGCTTGTGCGTGTTTTCTTCGGAAAGAAAACGGACATTGTTTTCGATTTCTTCGGTGAACAGTAGCGATGACTGCACGGTGCCTTTGCCATCGCAGCTTGGACATTTTTCAGTCGTCACCACTTTCGTTACAGGCTTCACGCGTTCGCGTGTGATTTCGACGACACCGAAACGGCTTGGTGGAAGCACGTTGTGTTTAGCCTTGTCGTCTTTCATTTCATCGCGCAAGACATCACTCAGCTTGCGCTGGTTATCCTTGTTCTGCATGTCGATGAAGTCGATGCAAATGATGCCGCCCATATCGCGCAGGCGCAGGAGGCGAGCTATTTCCTTGGCGCACTCGACGTTGGTCTGCAGCGCGTTCTCTTCTTGGTTGACGACAGAGGCATTTTTACGATTGCCGCTGTTAACGTCAATCACGTGCATGGCTTCGGTATGCTCAACGATGAGGTATGCCCCGCTTTTGAGATTGACCTGTTTGCCAAAGCTTTGCTTAATCTGACGGTGAATGCTGAAAGCATCGAATAAATCCGTGCTTCGGTGCATTTTCACAATACTTTCCTGGTGATTGAAGGTTTTTAGAAAGGCCTTCACTTCTGCCGACACCGCATCATCGTTGACGTGAATGGCGGTGAAGTTATCGTTGAGAATGTCGCGCAGAATGGAGGAGGTCTTGTTGATTTCTCCCAGCACGCGTTGAGGTGCGCGGGCGCTGCGCATGTTCTTGTGCAATTCTTCCCAGCGCTTGACGAGGTCCTGCAGGTCTTGATCCAGCTCCGAAACACTCGTGCCTTCGGCTTGCGTGCGGATGATGACCCCCATGTTTTGTGGACGAATACTGTTGATGAGCTTTCTCAAGCGGTCACGCTCGTCGTCATCGGTAATTCTTCCGCTGAGTGAAATCTTGTTGGAGAATGGAACCAGCACCAGATACCGGCCTGCGATGGTAATTTCCGAGGTGAGGCGCGGACCTTTTTGTGAGATTGGCTCTTTAGCCACTTGGACCGGAATAACATAGCCCTGTCCAATCACGTCCTTGATTTTGCCTTCCTTCTTGATGTCGGGTTGCATCCCGAAGTTCATCAAGTCGGATGTCTTCAATTCGCCGTTGTTGGTTTTCCGTGTGTACAGATTCAATGAGGCGAACTGCGGACCTAAGTCGAGGTAGTGCAGGAAGGCGTCTTTGCTGTAACCGACATCAACGAAGCATGCATTGAGATGGGGCAAAATCTTCTTCACCCGCCCGAGATAAACGTCGCCCACCGCATACTCCTGATTTCGCTGTTCGCGATGGAGCTCGATGAGAACCTTTTCTTTAAGCAGTGCAATTTCAACCCCGGATGAGGTTGTATTGATAATGAGTTCGAGGTTGCCCGTCAAAATGTTCGATTCTGAGAATAGAAAACAGGTGGCAGCACAGAGCTACCACCCTGATATCAGCGTTAGGCCATGAATGCAATCATTCACCCGGCCATAACAAGCAGAAACGCTACTAGCGTACCTTCTTCTTGTGACGATTCTTTCTCAAACGCTTCTTTCTTTTGTGCGTAGCCATCTTATGGCGCTTTCTTTTCTTACCGCAAGGCATTGTTTTGCTGTGTTAATTGAATATTTAAACTATCTATAAACTCTTGCACCTTTTGAGTCACCACGCTGTCGCTGTTGTGTCTCAGCAATGCTTCGTATCGCTGTTTGGCTTCGGCCGGACGATTGAGTCGCTCAAGCGCCTGTGCCGAAAAAAATAGTGAGTTGTTGTCGGTTGAATCCAACGCCAATCCACGTTCAAAACACTGCAAAGCCAAATTCACAGTGTCCATTACCATCAACTGATAGCCCACCTCGACCTGATATTTGATATCGTCAGGACGAAGAGCCAAAACGCGCTCAAAGCGAGCAATGGCCTTGTCGAGTTGTCCGCTTTTCACTGAGAACAATCCCAGGTAATAATGCGCATCCACGTTGGTGGAATCCTCGGCGACCAACTCTCGAAGTATCGTAATGCCGGCCATGGGATTTTCGCCATTCACCAACTCAATTGCTTGCTGCAGCTTGAGCGAGTCGGCATCCATGATCGCACTCTCTTTTTGCTTCGATGCGGGTTGTTTAGGTAATACTATAAAAAGAACGAATAGTCCAATGGACAAAAAAATCAATCCTGTCAGAAGTAAACGCTGCTTAGGCATTTGCTTGCTGATCTACTTTCACTTTAGCCTTCACATCATCCATGAATTCTTTGGCAGGCTTAAATGCAGGTATATAGTGAGCAGGAATCACCACACTGGTTTTAGCCAGGATGTTACGTCCCAATTTCTCAGCGCGCTTCTTCACGATAAAACTTCCAAAACCACGCAGGTATACGTTTTCACCATTTTCCATCGCATTCTTAACCGTACCCATGAAGCCTTCTACAATCGCCAGCACGTCGTTGCGATCGATGCCGGTTTTGTTCGAGATTTCAGTTACAATATCAGCTTTCGTCATATCGTAGTGTTTTTTATTTCTTTCTATTAGGTTTTTTCAAACGGGCGGCAAATATAGCCCGCTTTTTTGATTTCCAAAGTGTTCTGCCACTGAAAGTTATGATTTAAAAAAAAGCACCGTTTTGTAATCGCTGATTACCTCTCAGTAAACGATGCCTGTGCTGTTGGATTCAACCTATCATTGCGGCCCAATGCAGATTGCTCCCAAGCTGATAACGTGGTACGAGGCCAATAAGCGCGACCTTCCCTGGCGCCACACCCGTGAGCCTTATGCCGTGTGGCTTTCGGAGGTCATTCTTCAGCAAACACGCGTCGATCAGGGAATGGCGTATTACCTGAAGTTCCTGCAGCTGTTTCCCACCGTTTTTGATTTGGCTGCTGCCTCCGAAGATGCTGTGCTCAAGGCGTGGCAGGGGTTGGGTTATTATAGCAGAGCGCGAAACCTGCATGCCACAGCCAAATTGGTGGTGACTGAATATGGAGGGCAGTTCCCGCAGACTGCCGCCGAGCTCAAGTCCTTAAAAGGTATTGGTGAATATACCGCGGCGGCCATCGCGTCGTTTTGTTACGGAGAAAATATCCCGGTGATGGACGGAAACGTCTTGCGAGTGGCGGCGAGACTCACGGCAATGGGAGAGCCGATTGACAAACCGACAGGACGAGGCCACGTCATGGCTTTTCTGTGGGAATGGATTCCGTCCGAAAATCCGGACACATTCAATCAAGCCATCATGGAATTCGGAGCCCTGCAGTGTACGCCACGCAATCCTGGGTGTTCCGAGTGTGTGTTCTCATCGGAATGTGAAGCGCGACGCCAGGGATCGGTCGATCGCCTTCCTTTCAAGCAAGGCAAAACCGCAGTTAGTCATGTGTGGATGTATTACGCCGTCATCACTTGCGGTGATCAGTGGCTCGTTCGCCGCAGAAGCCACAGCGGTATCTGGAAAGGCCTCTACGATTTTCCATCGGCGGATGTGGCTGAGCCGGCAGAAGTGGACGAGATTCTCTCAGGATATTTAACGGGGCTCGTCCGGCAGGCGGCCTTTCAATTGCTCGATGTAAGCGAGGAGTTCAAGCACGTGCTTTCCCACCGTGTTGTGCATGCACGGTTCATGCGCATCAACGTGCAGGAGGTCTTTGAAGTTCCCGACGACATGCGCTGGGTCACGCGAGAAAACCTTCGCGAGCTGGGCGTTTCAAGGCTTGTTGATAGATACTTGCAACAACTACTTGAGTCTTGAATTGGTTGGAATAAATTTGTCATAATTCATTCCTAACAGGAATAGGACTTAGGGAATTGATGACCGTAGGTTTGCGGCGTCAAACAAATTATTCACCCTAAATTTTTAAACACATGGCAAGCGTAAACAAAGTGATCTTGCTCGGAAACCTTGGTCGTGATCCCGAGACAAAAAATTTCGACAACGGAGGCAGCGTATGCTCCTTTACTATGGCTACTACAGAGAGCTATTGGGATAAGGAAAAGGCACAACGCGTTGATCTTCCCACTGAGTGGCACAACATCCGCATCACCCGTCCGGGGTTGATCAAAGTTGCTCAGCAATACTTACACAAGGGAAGTCAAGTGTACATTGAAGGCTCTCTGCGCACACGACAGTATCAGCCCAAAGAGGGCGGAGAAATGAAGTACTTCACGGAAGTATTCGTCAATGAGTTGATCCTCACCGGTGGCAAGCCGAACGGCGAGACGTCTTCATCGGCGCCTCATGCAGAAATGCCTGCTCCTGTTCCGGCAGCCGTGGGCGACGATGATTTGCCCTTTTAAGTTGAACCTAAACTAGAATTTTGGAAACAACTTATTTGACGGCTAACGTCGGATGGATTTTTTTGAGTGTTCTCAGCAGCACGGGGCCTTTGGTTCTCGTGCTGTTGCTTTTATTATGCAGCGCGCTGATCTCCAGTAGCGAGGTGGCCATGTTCTCGCTCACTCCTTCGCAGCGGGCAGAGCTTTCCTCTTCAAAGGCTGCATCGGATCAGCGCATACTGGCTTTGCTGGAAACCCCCGACCGAGCGAATGGTCCCAAGCGTTTGTTGGCCACCATACTCATCGCCAATAACGCGGTCAACATTGCCATCGTTTTATTGTCTTCGCAATTAACGGCGCAACTCTTCGCAACCGGCGCTTTTCCCGAATGGGCGCAAACGCTGGTGGATGTTGTGCTGATCACGTTTGTGATTGTCTTGTTCGGTGAAGTCATACCTAAGGTATACGCCACCGGGAATAACCTGCAGGTTGCGCGCTTCATGGCGTTTCCGCTGGAAGTCATTCGTCGACTCTGCAGTCCGCTGACCTGGTTTCTGATGCGCTCATCGGCGCTGTTGGAGGGCCGACTGCGCAACAAGGTTCGCAGCAATATTTCGGTGGATGAACTGGGCCATGCGCTCGAGCTCACCGCCGATGACGGTCGCACGGAAGAGGAGCACAAAATTCTCGAGGGGATTGTCACCTTCGGTGGAAAGGAAGCTGCTCAAATCATGACACCGCGCACCGATATGGTTGTGCTGTCAATGGAAAATTCGTTTGCAGCGGTGCTGGAAACTGTGCTCGAGAAGGGCTATTCGCGCATACCGGTCATCAAAGATTCCATGGATGAAATCGCGGGCTTTTTGTTCATCAAAGATTTGCTGCCGTATATCGACCGCACAGAGTTTGACTGGCAGCAACTGGTGATGCAGCCGTTTTTTGTTCCGGAGAATAAAAAGATTGATGATCTCTTGCAGGAATTCCAGCAGGCCAAAGTGCACCTGGCGATTGTGGTGGATGAATACGGCGGTACCTCGGGATTGATTACGCTGGAAGATATTCTCGAAGAAATTGTGGGGGAGATTAAGGATGAATTTGATGAAGAAGACCTGCATTATTCCAAGCTTGATGATTACACCTACATCGTTGAGGGGAAAACACCGCTGGTGGATTTGTATAAGATGCTGGATATCGATGGTGAAATTTTCGAAGAGCACCGCGGCGACAACAGCACGCTCGCCGGTTTTATGATCGAGCAGGCGGGACGATTGCTGGAGCGCGGTGATACCATCGAGTTCAACGGATTCACCTTATTTGTTGAGGCGGCCGACAAAAGAAAGATCAAACGCGTGAAGGTGACATTGCCCAAGCATAATTGATGATGAAAAGCAAACGAAATTTATCGGTGTTCTTGCTTATTTCGGCAGTGCTCATTTCGGGAACTGTGTTCTTCATGCTCAACGAACAGTCGACAAATCCCAAGCCGCATGGGTTCTTTCGCATTGATCTTCCTCAGGTGGAATATGTGCCGTATAACTCTGAATGTCCGTTGTCGTTTGAAATCTCCAAAGCTGCCAGGGCTGAGCTTTTCCGCGATCGCCTCTCGGCGGATTCCTGTTGGTTCAATATCTATTACCCCAAGTACAATGCGCGAATTCACTGTTCGTATATGCAAGTGAATGGGAGGTTGGATGCGCTTATTGACGATGCGTATGGCTTTGCGGCTAAGCACGAGATGAAAGCCTCAGCCTTGCGTCGCACGCTGGTGAATGATTCGCTGCGCGACGTGCATGGAATCATTTACGACATCGAAGGGGATGCAGCGTCGAATGTGCAGTTTTTCTTTACCGATAGCAGCCGGCATTTTTTGCGCGGAGCACTTTACTTCTTCAATCCGCCGAATCCGGATTCGATTGCACCGGTATTGCAATTTGTTCGCGGAGATATCGATCGCCTTGCGCAAACGCTCGATTGGCGCTAATTAGCGGGCTATCCAGCGCACGAAGAGCACAACGAGGCAAATCAAAAACATGAGAATGGAGATCTTGTTGATACCGTGCATGAAGCGCAGGTTCAAATCCACTTTCTCACGCTTGAACAGGTTGCGCGGATCGAGGTAGTACAGAATTTTTTTCAGGAACATGCTCAAATGTAAGGGGTGATTAGCTGCACACCGCAATCATGGAGATTTCCACTTTGCAGCTTTTGGGTAAACAGGCCACCTGCACCGTTTCGCGTGCGGGGAATTCGCCCGTGAAATAGCGTGCATACACTCCGTTCACTTTTGGAAAGTCGTTCATGTCGGCCAGGAAAATGGACGTCTTCACCACTGCTGAAAAATCAACACCCGCTGCCTTCAACACCGCCTGCATGTTTTGCATCACGAGTTCGGTTTCTGCTTCCACATCGAGCGGCGTGTATTCCTGCGTGGCCGGATTGATGGCGATTTGTCCGCTGGTGTAGAGCATGCCGGCGGCTTTCACGGCTTGCGAGTAGGGGCCGATGGGCAGGGGAGCGAGGTCGGTTTGGATGATGTGTTTCATGGGGGCAAGTTAGTGAAATGGTGAAGGGGTGAAGGGGTGAAGTTTTGACCCATCCCTGGCCCTTCCCAGAGAGAAGGGAGAACCCTTCTCGTTGGGTGTATTCGTTGCGCACATGGTTTTTGCTGTTATATCGGATACCCATCCCCGGCCCTTCCCAAAGGGAAGGGGGAACCCTTCTCGCAAGGTGCGCATTGTGTTTCCGAACGTTCAGGTCTTACAGAAATCCTTCGCAAGAAGGAACCTCCCTTCCCTTTGGGAAGGGCCGGGGATGGGCTCGTTATCTAACAGCAACACCTCTTATTAACCTCAATGGCCACATGCCGGAAGGGCTCCCCCTTCACTTTGGGAAGGGCCGGGGATGGGTCAAAACCCCAACAAAAGGGGTCGCCCTTCGCGCCCCTCCATTTCACTATTTCACCACTTCACCCTTTCACCCTTTCACCCTTTCACCCTTAAACAATGCAAATTCCCACCGTATACCCTCGAACGCCTTACTTTTGAACCCATGTCCAAAACGCGCATTTTTTCGCTGTTGATTCTCGCCGTAATTATGATGGCCTTCGCGTCGGCGCCGCCTTCGTACAAGGTCGCCGTGCTCAAATACAAAGGCGGCGGTGACTATTATTCCAATCCCACCAGTGTGCCCAATCTGGTGGAGTTTGCCAACCGTAATCTGTCGACCAACATCGATAAGGATGTGCCTTACATCGAAGTGGGTAATCCGGAAATCATCAACTTTCCGTTTGTGCACATGACGGGTCACGGCAATGTGGTGTTCAGCGCAGCCGATGCGAGCAACCTTCGCAACTACTTGCTGGGCGGTGGTTTCCTGCATATCTCCGACAACTTCGGCATGGACAAGTTTGTGCGAAAGGAAATGAAGAAGGTATTTCCGGAGCTGGAGTTCATCGAGCTGCCGTTCAGCCATCCGATTTATCATCAGACCTACGACTTCCCCAACGGTTTGCCGAAGATTCACGAACACGAGAAGAAGGCGCCGCAAGGGTATGGGCTGCTGTGGGAAGGAAGGCTCGTGTGCTTCTACGATTTCGAGTGCGACTTGGGCGATGGCTGGGAAGATTTCGAAGTGCACAAAGACTCCGACGAGGCACGCACCAAGGCGCTGAAAATGGGCGCCAATATTCTGCAGTACGTCCTCATGGGCGATGAACAGTAATTTTTTTTAACCTGATATTTTTCTAACCGCAGAGGCGCAGAGAATGCAGAGAAAAACTACTCTTTGCTTTCTTTGCGCCTCTGCGGTTAAAAATCATACACAGCAGATCGTAATCCCTTGAAAAAATTCGCCGGTTTATCTTTCAATGAACTCAAGTCGTTTCTCGATGAGAAGTACGACCGGTTCAATGTGTCGGCATTCATCGATGATGATCCCGTTTCTATTCCGCATCGCTATACCACCCATCCAGACATTGAGATTGCTGCATTCCTGACTGCAACCATCAGCTGGGGTAATCGCAAGTCGATCATCAAAAGCGCTTCACGCATGATGGAATTGATGGGCGATGCGCCGCACGATTTTGTGGTGAATCACACAGCGCGTGATTTGAAAACGCTCAAGGGATTTGTGCATCGCACGTTCAACGCAGAAGATCTTGCTGACTTTATTCGTGCTCTAAAAAATTTGTATGGAGAGCACGCTTCGATGGAACATTTCTTCGCTGAATCCATCGCAGCAAACGGTCAAACCTCGCTTGCTATTTCCGCTTTCAAACAACGGTTCTTCAGCTTGCCACATGCAGCGCGCGCTGAGAAGCATGTATCCGATCCGCTTGCGGGATCATCCGCCAAACGCATCAACATGTTTTTGCGCTGGATGGTGCGTGCCGATAAAAATGCAGTCGATTTCGGTATCTGGAAAAACATTGCGCCGGCGCATTTGTCCATCCCGCTCGATGTGCACTCCGGCAATGTGGCGCGGCAGCTGGGCATGCTCACGCGCAAACAAAACGACGCGCGTGCGGTGGAAGAACTCGATACGGTGCTGCGTAAACTTGATCCGGTTGATCCCGTGAAGTATGACTACGCGTTGTTTGGGTTGGGTGCGATTGAGAAGTGATAGGGTCTATTCCGAATAGAGATGTTCACCAAATAACTTTGACGTGCTTGTACAGTTTGAAATGTGAATCCTTGGAGAGAATGGTCAGTTTTTCGCTTTTAGCTTGGCTGATTAAAATGCGATCGAAAGGATCACGGTGATGATATTCCAATTTTGAAAGCTCTATAATGTGGTCGAAGTCAAGAGGCAAGATTTCAATTTCATTTTTAATGAGTTCTTCTTTCAGCTCTTCGAGTGTTACATCCAACCGGAGTTTGTCTAAGCTGATCTTGATTCCCATTTCCCAGATGGAAGCAATGCTGATAAACGTCTTGTTTTTAGGGTTTACAATGATGTCCTTGGCTTTTTTAGAAAGACTTTTATTGCCTTCCAGAAACCAAAGGAAAGAATGCGTATCGAGCAGATAAGCCATTACATGTATTCGTTGAAATCTTCCAGCGGACTATCAAAGTCATCAGCCAAGTGAATTTTTCCTTTCAAACTTCCGAACGTTCTTTTTTTAATAGAGGATACTTTCGACTTGTCCTTTCCTTGATTCTCCAACATTTCTTTCAGCATTTTCTTAGCCTCCTTCTTCAATTTGGAAGGAAGCGCTTCGATTTGCGTATAAAGAGTCAAAGAAGTCATGGGTGCTCGATTGTTTTGCTAATGTAAAGAATTTAATTTGAAATATGGCAGAGGAGTGGTCTGAATTTCAGAGATTGAGTATATTCCTATTCGGCTGTGTAAATTGTATGTACTTCGGAAGGGATAGTCACGTAGTTGAATAATTATCGTTACATTTGACACAATCCGTCAACACTTCACATGTCAACAGAAACTATTGGACATACCCTTCGCCGATTACGTGTGGAAAGTAAGTTGCCTTTGCGTCAGGTGGCCGCTATGGTGGATGTCGACGTGGCCATACTCAGTAAGATGGAGCGAGGCGAGCGACGACTTACGAAAGCGATGGTTCAGAAATTAGCGAAGCTTTATAAGCACGATGCGGATGAACTGCTGGTGTTGTATCTGCGTGATAAAGTATTGTACGAAGTAGGTGATGACCAGTTAGCGCTAAAGGCTCTGCATGTTGCCGAGAAGGCAGTCAGTTATAACGCTGCAATCGCAAAGCGCAAAACAAGTGTAGTCAGTGCAATCAAAAAGGTCCTCATGCAAGATGGACGCGTTGAATGTGCTTGGTTATTTGGATCGGTAGCGCGCGGAGAGTCAAGACCGGATAGCGACGTGGATATCATGATAGAGCTCAATAAGAAAGGGAAATACTCCTTTTTCGATCTGGCCGATATTGCCTATCGCATTGAACAGAAAATTAACCGTAAGGTCGATCTGGTTGAAAAAGGGTATTTGAAATCCTTCGCAGCGAAAACTGCGAAAAACGACTGGATAAAAATCTATGGGTAAGCCGACACCTAAGGAACGTGTCGAGCATATACTCGATGCGATTCGCCTAATCAAGGAATTTGTTTCCGGCATGAATGAGAGAACTTTCAGCCGCGATGTGAAGGTTCAAAGTGCAGTACAATACCAATTCCTCATCATTGGAGAAGCGATACGACATATCGACGATGATCTGCTTGCCAGGTATGACTACCCATGGCATATTCCGCGATCTTTCCGGAACTTCATCATCCATGTTTATCATGGAATAAAAACGGAAAGAATCTTCTATGCAACGCAGGATTTGGATGATCTCGAGAGCCAAATGCAGCGAATACTAGAGAATGAGTTTAAGTCAAAGTGAATGGGATAATTTTTACAACCCATACCGATTATCCTCTATCACCTTCGCGGCCACTTTCCTGCGCGCATCTTTCACATTGAACGGTTCGGTTTTCGTGAAGCGTCGCAAGCCCATGAGCATCATACGCAGCTCGTCGCCTGTGCCGAAAGCGAGGAGCGCTTCCTTACCTGCAGCCGAAATCGTTTCCGCTGAATCGAAGCAATACACCTTGAGCATTTCTTCATGCAGTTCGGTGTTAACTCCTTTGCGGTTCAGTTTTTCGATGCGAAACAGCATTGACTCCGCCGTGTAGGTGGCGATAATCATATCGGCCACATGCATGAGTACCTCCTGTTCTTTCTCGAGTTGCATCATAAGCTTTTGCGCGGCAGCACCGGCCACCAGCAAAACGGCTTTCTTGAACTGCTTCACATACTTGTGACATTGCTCAAATGTGTTCGTTGGTGCTTCGCCGAAATCGGGAATGGCCATGAGTTCGTTGGCCACATTCATCGCCGGCGTCATCAAATCGAGTTCGCCTTTCATGGCTTTCTTTAAAATCATGTCGACGATAAGCAGTCGGTTGATTTCGTTCGTTCCTTCAAAGATTCGGTTGATGCGCGAGTCGCGATATGCTCGCTCCACGCGGGTTTCGGCGCTGTAGCCCATGCCGCCGTGAATTTGCACAGCTTCGTCGACTACGTAGTCGAGTACTTCCGAACCGAGCACTTTCAGGATAGCGCATTCCGGTGCGAATGAGGCAATGCCTTTCAACACGGCTTTGCCTTTTTCCATGCCCGATTGCTGCAAGGCTGCAATCTCATCGTCGATGTTTTGCGTAGCGCGATACAACGCGCTTTCGGTTGCGTAAATGCGAATGGCCATGTCGCCCAGCTTGTGACGAATGGCGCCGTATTTCATGATGGGTCTTCCAAACTGCTGACGCTCGTTGGCGTAACGCACGGCATATTCAATCGACTCTTTCGCGCCACCCAAAACACCACCACCCAATTTGATACGTCCAATGTTGAGGATGTTCACCGCGATTTTGAATCCGTTGCCGCGTTCGCTCAGCAGATTCTCCACCGGCACTTTCACGTTGTTGAAGAATATCTGTCGTGTAGATGATCCTTTGATACCCATCTTACGTTCTTCCGCGTTGAAGGAAATGCCTTCCATGTCGCGCGTGAGAATGAAGGCCGATAGATTTTCATCGGTATCAATTTTCGCAAACACGGTGAGCACGTGCGCAAAGCCACCGTTGGTAATCCACATCTTCTGACCATTGATGATGTAGTGCTTGCCGTCGTCGCTCAATATGGCTTTTGTTTTCCCACTATTCGCATCCGAACCGCTGCCGGGCTCCGTCAGGCAGTAACAGCCTTTCCATTCACCTGTGGCTAGCTTGGGGATGAAACGTTGCTTCTGTTCTTCGTTTCCGTAGTAGAGAATCGGCAGCGTGCCAATGCCGGTGTGCGCGCCATACGCCACGCTGAACGAGTGTCCCGCGCCGAGCATCTCGGTCGTAAGCATGGAGGTTTTGAAATCCATGCCCATGCCGCCGAGTTCTTCGGGAATGGAAATGCTCAAGAGTCCGAGTTCACCGGCTTTGTCGAGAATGCTTTGCATGAGGCCTTCTTCCTGATGGTCGATGGCATCAAGGTGCGGGACAATTTCACGATTCACAAAGTCGATGCATGTTTGCTTCATCATGAGTTGTTCTTCGCCGAATTCTTCCGGGATGAACACCTGGTTGCAATCAATGTCTTTGATGAGAAACTCACCGCCGGTGAGTGTGTGGGTTGTGGGGTTTGACATACTATTTCGTTCTAATCAGTTCAACAATTCGAAAATACCGGCGGCGCCCTGTCCGGTTCCTACGCACATGGTTACCATGCCGTATTTGTTTTTTCTGCGACGCATTTCATTCAACAATTGCACAGTGAGTTTCGCACCGGTGCAGCCGAGCGGATGGCCCAAGGCAATGGCTCCACCGTTCACGTTCACGCGTGAAGCATCAAGTCCGAGAGTTTCGATCACGGCCAGCGATTGCGATGCGAATGCTTCATTCAATTCAATCAAATCGATATCGCTTTGTTGCAGACCTGCACGCTGCAATGCGCCCGGAATGGCATACACAGGACCAACGCCCATGATGCGCGGCTCGAGTGCGGCCACGTGATAGCTCATCAGGCGCGCTTTGGGTTCGATATTCAATCGCTTGAGCATCGATTCGCTCACAATCATTACGAACGCGGCTCCGTCGGATGTTTGCGATGAATTACCGGCGGTCACCGAACCCATTGCATCAAACACCGGCTTGAGTTTCGCAAGGGCTTCCACCGAGGTGTCTTTGCGCGCGCCTTCATCTGTATCGACGATGTATTTGCGCTCCGTACGTTTTTCATTCGCGTCCAGAAAAATATCCGTGACTTCGATGGGAACAATTTCTTCTTTCCATTTTCCGCTTTCGATAGCGGCCACTGCTTTTTGATGGGAATCGTAAGCGAAGGCATCTTGTGCTTCGCGGGAAATTTTGTATTCTGTAGCTACAGCTTCTGCGGTTAGTCCCATGCCCCAATACCAGTCGGGATGTTCTTTCGCCACTTTTGCATTTGGCACAATGCGCCAACCGCCGAAGGGAATGGGCGACATCGTTTCCACGCCACCGGCAATAATGCAGTCGGCCATGCCTGCGTGAATTTTGGCAGCGGCAATGGCAATGGTTTCCAAACCGCTCGAGCAGTAGCGGTTCACCGTCATGCCGGGAACTTTTTCGGTGTTCAGACCCATCAGCGAAATCATGCGACCGATGTTGAGGCCTTGCTCGGCTTCGGGTGTGGCATTTCCCACAATCACATCGTCGATGAGTGCGTGATCGAGTTGCGGCACATCGTCCATGATGCGCTTCACCACGGCAGCTCCTAAATCGTCGGGACGATAGTTTTTGAATAAACCACGTGGCGCTTTGCCTACTGCGGTTCGGTATCCGGAAATGATATATGCGTTCATGGTGTGGTCAGTTGCGTAAGATTTTTCCTTTGGTGACGAGCGATTGCATGCGCTCCAGTGTTTTGCGTTGCATGCACAATTCGAGAAATGCTTTGCGTTCGAGATCGAGCAAATAGTTTTCGCTCACTTGAGTGGTGCTGCTTAAATCGCCGCCGGCTAAAACGTATCCGAGTTTTTCCGAAATGAGTCGGTCGTGCTCGCTGATGTAATGGCCGCTGTACATGCTATTCGCACCGGCGTATACAATGCCGAGAGCTTGCGAGCCAAGCACCGTGATGTCTTTGCGTGGTACCGGTTGTGTGTAACCGGCATCGGCTAGTTGCAGGCATGCCTCTTTCGCTCGGCTCAGTTGAAGGCGACGACTCACCACCACTTCGTCGATGCCCGGGCGCAGATATCCGAGGTCGAATGCTTCATAGGCCGAAGTGGAAACCTTCGCTTGACCCACGGTAAGGAATCGGTCGCGGAACGTATTGATGCGAATGTCTCCTTCACGGAAACTGTCACTCGTTCGAACGGCGAACTCTTTTGTGCCACCACCGCCCGGTATGACGCCCACACCGAATTCAACCAGCCCCATGTACAATTCCGCGTGGGCCACAACTTTATCCACGTGCAAGTTCAACTCGCATCCGCCGCCAAGCGCGAGGTTGTGCGGCGCGCCCACCACGGGTATGCTGGAATAGCGCATGCGCATCATCGTTTTTTGGAAATAGCGCACGGCGATGTCGAGCTCTTCGTATTCCTGCTCTGCGGCAAACATGAAGATCATCCCCACGTTAGCACCGGCTGAGAAATTTTCACCTTCGTTATAAATGACCAAGCCGCGGTAATCGCGCTCGGCAAGGTCGATGGCTTTGTTCAACCCTTCGAGCACTTCACCGCCGATGGTGTTCATCTTGGTGTTCCATCCGCAACACAAAATGCCATCACCTAGATGGCGCACCGTGCATGCGCCGTTGGTCCACACTTGAGTGGATGCAGGCAGTTTCGATGGTGCGCTGATGTGCGACGCGCCGGGGAGTGCTTCGTATGATTTCGTTGCCGGGTTGTAGCATTCTTCTACACCTTCATTCATGCGATAGAAGGAAGTGAAACCGCTCGCGAGCATGTCATCGATCCACGGCGCGACGGTATGACCGAGTACACGTGCATCTTCGGCTCCTTTCGCAATACCGATGGTATCCCACACTTCGAATGGTCCGAGTTGCCAGCCAAAACCGGCACGCATAGCGGCATCGATGCTGTGCAGTGATGAACTGATTTCGGGAATGCGATTGCTTACGTAGGCAAATAGTCCGGCGAAGGCTTTCTTGTAAAACTCACCGGCTTTGTCGCTGCCGTTGTAGAGCATGGGCATGCGTTGCGTGAGGCTATCGATAGCTTTGGTAGCCTCTAGGGTTTCGAACTTGCTCTTCTTCTGCTCGCCATATTCGAGTGTTTGCAGATTGAGCGAGAGAATCACCGATTCGCCTTTTTCGTTTTTAATCTTCTTGTAAAATCCTTGCTTGGTTTTATCGCCTAACCATTTTTGATCGACCATATGTTGGATGAACGATGGAATGGCGAACACGCTGCGCGCTTCATCGTTTGGGCAGTTGTCGTGAACTCCGCGGGCCACATGCACCAGCGTGTCAAGACCTACAACATCGCAGGTGCGGAAAGTGGCACTCTTCGGGCGACCCAATACAGGACCTGTTAGTTTATCGACGTCTTCAACGGAAAGTCCCATCTCCTTGATGAGGTGAAACAACGCTTGTATGCTGTAAACGCCGATGCGGTTGGCAATGAAGGCCGGTGTATCGTTGCACGACACAACCACTTTACCCAAATACTTTTCACCATAACTCGAGAAGAATTGAATGACTTCATTAGAGGTATGGGGTGATGGAATAATCTCCAACAGTTGCAAATAGCGCGGCGGATTGAAGAAGTGTGTTCCGCAAAAGTGTTTTTTGAAATCATCGCTGCGGCCTTCGGCCAGCGCAGCGATAGGAATACCGGAAGTGTTGGTTGTAATCAAACTGCCGGGCTTGCGATGCGCTTCAACCTTTTCGTATACCTGTTGTTTGATATCGATGCGCTCGGTAACGGCTTCGATAATCCAGTCGCAGTCTTTCAATAATTCCAAATCATCCTCCAGGTTGCCGATGCGTATGCGGTCGGCGAATGCCTTGCGGTAGATAGGAGATGGGTTGCCGGTGATGGCTGTTTGTAAAGCGTCTTGTGCAATGCGGTTGCGCACCTTACGGTCTGTGAGACTCAATCCTTGTTCAGTTTCCTTTTCGGTTAAGGCGTTGGGAACGATGTCCAGCAACACGGCTTGCACGCCGATGTTCGCGAAATGACAAGCGATACGCGAGCCCATGACACCGCTCCCGATGACGGCGGCTTTTTTGATGATTCTATTCATACTGAGTAATCAGTGGTAATCTAGTTTGGCCTCTAAGACTAGGCCTGTAAACAGCAGGCAAGTAACATCAATTGGCCGGAAGCATAAAATTATTGCCTGTTATTTTTATCACATCTTTAGCTGACAGGAATCAGTAAATCAGGCGTAGCTCGCTGAGATCATACAGGCGAGTATTGCCTTGACCGGTCACCATTTCGATGCGGCCGTCATCAAGCACCCGCAGCACCTTGGCTTCGATTGGCCCCTCAAGTGTTTCATAAGAATGATTGTTTTCTTTTCCGAATAACCTGTCGTGATACTGACCGGAGATTGCCTGAGATTCTCCCTTGCACAGCCGGTGGTAATGGTGGGAAAGTCTAGTTTGAAGTTCTGTCAAAACGGTTTCAGGTGCGAGTGCATCCGCTCCCGACGCGCGAAGAGAGGTGGCATGTTCTACAGAGAAAATGGTCTGGTTGACATTCAATCCGATGCCCACAACGGCGGCATGCCATTGTGAGCCCATCCACTGATTTTCGATGAGAATGCCTGCAGCTTTTTTTCTTCCAATCAAAACGTCATTGGGCCATTTGATGTGCACTTCCTCGGTTGTGAAGTGTTGAAGCGTTTCCCTCACCGCCAGTGCCGCGGTTTTGCTCAGCAGGAAGGGTGCACCGGAAATCGCGAGCGGCGGATAAAGAATGAAACTGACCAGGAGATTTTCCCTGGGACGGCTGCTCCAGGCGTTGGATCGCTGGCCGCGCCCTTCGGTTTGAAACTGAGCCGCAATGCAAGTTCCTTCCGCCGGTTTACTGCGCTTGAGCAGGCGCATGGCTTCCGCATTGGTGGAGTCTGTTTCGTCCAGCCAGAGGGGAGGTATGCGCTCGAAATTCATGGGCCGCTAATTTCGGCGAAGGGGCGTTTGGTAAAAAAATGAAATAAAATGACCTCTGTCGCTTGATAGAGCGAGCGCGCATATACTTTTGCCCCTCAAGTGGCAGTAAAAAGAACAACAAAATCGAAGATAGTCAAGGCCGGTGCTGAGCAATTGGTAGATGCTATCGTATACGGAATGGAAGAAGTGAAAGCCCATGACATCGTGGTCATGGATCTTCGTAAAGTTCCCAATGCACTTTCTGACTTCTTTGTTGTTTGTCATGGTACAAGCAATACGCAAGTGCAAGCCATTGCTGATTCTGTAGAGAAAGAAACTTTCCGCATGCTTCAGGATGAACCCGCACACCGCGAAGGTGCTCGCAATGCTACTTGGATTCTCATGGACTACGTCAACGTCATCGTGCACATTTTCAGCAAAGATGCGCGCGACTTTTATGCGTTGGAAGATCTGTGGGCCGACGCTTCGGTGAAGCGAATTGGTAATTAATCGAAAACGAATGTCAGACGACAAAAAAGAACAACGTAAACCACAACCCCTTCCGGGTGGTGGCGATAAACGCGGCGGAAACTTCTATTGGATTTATGCCATTCTGGCGATGATTCTCATCGGAATGATGGTGTTTAATTCCGGAAGTGATGGCCGCGAAGTGACCTTCCAGCAGTTCCAACAGTACGCCGAGAGTGGTTATGTAGAGAAAGTAGAATACAACCAGGCCGTAGGTAAGGTTTATCTTGATTCGCTCGGCAGAGCTATGCTGGGAAATGAGATTGGAAACCAACCGGCGATGAAAGGCTTTTCACGCTCGAGCGAATTCTGGTTCAGCATTCCGCCAAGTGAAAGCGCGATTGATGAAATCCTGCGATTAGGTAAAGACCGGGGCATTATGGTTCAATACAAACCCATCAATGAATTTGGTCAAAACCTTCTTTTCTGGATTATCGGTTTCGGAATCATCATCGCCGTATGGGTCATCATTATGCGTCGCATGGGTGGCGGCGGTGCCGGTGGTGGTCAAATTTTCAGTATCGGAAAGTCAAAGGCACAATTGTTTGAGAAGGGCAAAGGAACAGCTGTTACATTCAATGATGTAGCCGGTTTGGAAGGTGCTAAGCAGGAAGTACAAGAGATTGTCGACTTCCTCAAGAATCCAAAGAAATACACCGAACTCGGTGCGAAGATTCCAAAAGGTGCATTGCTGGTTGGTCCTCCCGGTACCGGTAAAACGTTGCTTGCAAAAGCAGTTGCCGGGGAGGCGCAAGTGCCATTCTTCTCCTTGAGTGGTTCAGACTTCGTGGAGATGTTCGTGGGTGTTGGAGCTAGTCGCGTGCGCGATTTGTTCCGTCAAGCCAAAGAGAAAGCACCGTCGATTATTTTCATTGATGAGATTGACGCCATCGGTCGCGCTCGCAGCAAAAGCATCAACTTCGGAAGTAACGATGAACGGGAGAACACCCTCAACCAGTTGCTAACTGAAATGGATGGATTCGCAACCAATAGCGGTATCATTATTCTCGCGGCAACCAACCGCGCCGATATCCTGGACAAAGCCCTGTTGCGTGCGGGACGTTTCGATCGCCAGATATATGTTGACATGCCCGATCTGAACGAGCGTGTTGCCATTTTCAAAGTCCATTTGAAAAACGTGAAGTTCGACAGCAGCATTGATGTTGAGTTCCTGGCGCGTCAAACACCCGGATTCAGCGGAGCTGATATTGCGAATATCTGCAACGAATCAGCGCTGATTGCCGCACGCAAAGGCAAGCAGACGGTAGATAAGCAAGACTTCTTGGATGCCGTCGACCGTATCATCGGTGGACTTGAGAAGAAGAATAAAATCATTACAGCTGAAGAAAAATCCACCATTGCATATCACGAGGGTGGACACGCCATGATCTCGTGGTTACTCGAGCACGCTTCACCGCTGGTGAAGGTGACCATCGTTCCGAGAGGCCGTTCACTCGGCGCTGCGTGGTACTTGCCGGAAGAGCGTCAGATAACTACCACTGAACAGATCTTTGATGAGATGTGTGCTGCGCTTGGTGGCCGCGCTGCAGAGGAGGTTGCTTTCGGTAAAATATCAACGGGTGCGTTGAGTGATTTGGAAAAGGTAACCAAGCAAGCTTATGCCATGGTGAGCGTGTACGGATTGAACAAGAAAATCGGTAACCGCAGTTATTACGACAGTAGCGGCGAATCGCAATTTACTAAGCCCTACAGCGAAGAAACGGCTCGTATCATCGATGAAGAAGTGTCGAAGATTATCGAGAAGGCGTATCAAAAGTCGCTCGAGTTGTTGACGCAGCATCGCACACAGCTGGATGCGCTTGCCAAAAAGCTGTTGGATAAGGAAGTCATTTTCAAAGATGATTTGGAAGAAATTCTCGGACCACGTCAGTGGAAGGAACGCAATCCGGCAAACGAAATCAAACCGGAGTAATACAAAAGAGGCCGCCACGAGCGGCCTTTTTTATTGGTCAATCGTAAAACGGAGTTAGCGTGGAATGCTTAAGTTTGCCCACGCTATGGCTTCGCTCAGTAATCTCGCACAACGATCTATCGTCGGTTTCATCTTCGCGGTGGCTGTTATTGGTTGCGCGCTTGCCGGACCGCTAGCCAACGGAATGCTCTTCTTGTTTTTCGCAGCGGTAGGATTGTATGAGGTCTATGACTTGCTCAAGCATCAGCAGTCGAACGCTCCGCGCTGGTTCAAGGGAATGTCGGTAGGTGTGATTTTGTACATGCTGGTGTTTTTAGTTCAAACACAATCCATCGCACCGCTTTGGTTTTGGATTCTGCCTTTGCTTGTGGCGATCATATTTGTGGCCGAGCTCATCAAACTGGATCATCTCACGCTTTCCAATTTGGCCATCACGATTTTCGGTTGGATCTATGTTGTCTTGCCGTTGTCACTGGTGAATGTATTGCCGACGATTCAAGGAATTTATGACGCGGTGCCATTGATTGGTTTCTTCCTTGTGCTTTGGGCCAATGACACCGGGGCGTACTTCGTGGGTAAATACCTGGGCAAGCGCAAACTCTACCCGGAGGTTTCACCCAATAAAACTTGGGAAGGGTTGGCCGGTGGAAGTTTGGTTGCCATTGCTGCTTCTATAGCCATCTACAAAATAACGCACACGCTGTTCCTGCAAGATTGGCTCGTCATGGCATGCTGCGTTGTGACCTTCGGTAATCTGGGAGATCTGTTTGAATCACATCTAAAACGCAATTTTGGCGTAAAGGATAGCGGTCACATTATGCCCGGACATGGGGGAGCATTGGACCGCTTCGACGGTTTGTTTTTAGCCTTACCGGTTTTTCTAGCTTACTATAAAATTTTCTATTCGATATGACTATTCACAAAGAAGGATATACAATAATCGCCGGAACCACGGTGTTGTGCGGTTCACTGATTTTTGGACTTACGCGCGTGTTGGATGCATCCTCTGCCTGGTTTTGGCTTGCCGCTGCACCTGTGATTGTATTCTTCTATCTGGTCGTCCAATTTTTTCGTTTGCCTTCACGCACCAACCGCGCTGCGGCGAATGAATTGGTTGCTCCTTGCGACGGTAAAGTTGTGGTGATTGAGGAAACCGAGGAGCCTGAATATTTCAAAGGGAAGCGCATTCAAGTGTCGATTTTTATGTCGCCATTGAACGTGCATGCGAATTGGGTTCCCTGTGAGGGCGAAGTGAAATACGCGAAGTATCACAAGGGTCTCTACCTGGTGGCATGGCATCCGAAAAGCAGTACCGATAACGAGCGTACGACCATCGTTATTCAGCATGCCAATGGAAAAGAAGTGCTCTTCCGTCAGATTGCCGGAGCTGTTGCTCGCCGCATTGTTTACTACGTAAAGCCCGGTCAAAAGGTCGCTCGCAATGAGCAGTTCGGTTTCATTAAATTCGGAAGTCGTGTCGACATTTTCTTGCCGATTGGGTCGGAAGTCGTTGCTCAAATGAATCAGGTGACCAAAGGAAATGAGACGGTCATCGCGCGCTGGTAAGGCCACATTGCGCGTGTTTATAACACGTGTATAATTCAAAAACAGGGCGCTGAATAAGCCTTTTGTGTGAAGGTAATTTTGATGGATGACGATGTTGCGCGTTGCCATCATAATGCTCCTATTGCCGTTGCTTTCTTTGCCATTGACGGCGCAGAAAACAACCGTGGTGCATCATTATCCCAATGATACAACCGGTCTGTCTGAAGGAAAGATAATTCCTGCACGCACAGAGGAACATCGCATCGTTATCAATTACTATGATCATGCGGACCGCGTTCACCTTGATCAGTTTCAGCAACTCATTTCTTCTTATCTCAGCTTGTATATCGAGCGCTGTGCGTTCATCGATAAAGGCGACGTGAAGTTGAGAGATTCCAAAAAGGAAACGATGCGTAAGCTGAATGGCATCGTGAAAGGCGCGCTCGACTTTTATGCATACGAAAGCCTGAAGGATTTTAAAGGATTTTCGCCTATGGTTGAGCAAAAACTGCAGGCCATTGCCATGCTCGATTTTAGTGATGTCGAGTTTTCTGCCGGCGGCGAAGATGGAGAAGCAGAGCAACGCATGCGCCTCAATTATCTCGACAAAGAGTTGACTGATTTGAAACTGCTGGTCAACATGGAAGTAGGGATCTACGGCACGGAGAATCTCATGGTGGTGAAAGGGTCAGAGGAGATTGTGATTGATCATGGCGCACACCAACAATTGCTCGAAGAGTATCTGGGTGGCGAAAAGATGACACCGCTGGAGCCCATTCGTGTCGAGTTGGACAAGGGCCGCCTGGCAACTATCGACATGACAGACCAATCGCGTTTGGCTTCGGTAGAGGGATCCGCGAGTCTCGCTTCCAATGAGAAAATTTTACAATTGCTCGAGACCAATAACGCTCGTTTGGAGGGCATGCAGCAGCAGATTGATTTATTGCGCAGTGAGCAGTTGAAGTTGTGGCAACAGCAGCAAGACGAAAAGAACCTCACCATGCAGAAGCAAATCGATGACTTGCGTGAAATGGTGTTTGCTTTAGTGAAAATGAACTCGGGCGATGCCATTGCCGATGGAAGCAATACGTTATTGCCTCCTGATAACCGCAGCGCTACCATTGCGAATTTGCCGGGGTCGATGAATGTCTATTTCGCCAAGGGATCGACCAAGCTGGATGCCGGTTCGGTCCTTTCGTTGAATGAGATTGTCGATATATTGGCGCGCACACCGCAATTGAAATTGATGGTGACCGGCTTTGCGGATAAGTCAGGTGATCCGGCGAAAAACCTATTGCTATCACAGCAGCGTGCCAATGAGGTCAAGCAATTCCTTATCGATAGCGGATTGAGTGCGGATCGATTCATCACCAAATATTATGGCGACCGTGATTCGCGCGAGGAGAGCAGTAACGACCGTCGTGTGATGGTGGAATTCGTTAGAAAATAAGCCCATGAAAATTATTTGTATCGGTCGCAATTACGCCGAGCATGCCAAAGAACTTGGTAATGCCTTGCCCACAGAACCCGTTTTTTTTTGCAAGCCGGATTCGGCCCTCTTGCCTAAAGGAAATCCTTTCTACATCCCTGATTGGACCAATGATGTGCATTACGAAGTAGAATTGGTCTTGCGCATTGATCGGTTGGGAAAACACATCACTGAAGAATTTGCACCGCGCTACTTTGGATCAGTGGGCCTTGGAATCGACTTTACAGCCCGCGATGTGCAGGAGGAATTGAAGAAAAAAGGATTACCATGGGAAAAGGCAAAAGGCTTCGATGGTGCCGCTGTTATTTCTCAAGAATTCGTTTCCATTGATGAATTACCGAAGGAACAAATTCAATTCACGCTCGCAAAGAATGGCGATGTTGTGCAGTCAGGCAGCAGTGCTGACATGATTTTCAATTTCAATCAAATCGTGAGCTATGTGTCGCGCTTCATGACCTTGAAAATTGGTGATCTCATTTTTACAGGCACACCATCAGGAGTGGGTAAAGTAAATCCCGGTGATGTGCTCACCGGTAACCTCGAGGGAAGGCCGATGTTTCAAGTTAAAGTGAAGTAGAAGAATCGTCAGAGCGGTTCATCACTTTTGTTTGTCTGCGAATGGATTCCTTGTGCAATTGCTCGAGGTATTTCGTGATGAATTCCTTCGATAAGCCCACTTGTTCAGCCAGCATGGTGCGGGATTCCAAAATTTCTTTCCAACGATCTATTTGAAAAATGGTGACGGATTCATCGCGTTTAAAGTTGCCGAGTTCTTCCGCAATCCGCATGCGTTTACCAATCAAGTGAATGATCTCTTCATCCACTTTGTCGATGCGCGAGCGAATCGATTGCAGGCTATGCGTAAAGGTTAGATTATCGCTGTGTTCATTGCGAATTTCAATAGTATCGAGCATCGCTACCAGTTGCTCGGGGGTGACTTGCTGCGCCGCATCGCTCAGCGCCTTGTCGGGATCCAAATGACTTTCAATCATCCATCCGTCAAAACCCAAATCCATGGCTTTTTGAGCAACACGTTGCAAGAGATCGCGTCGGCCGCAGATGTGGCTGGGGTCACAAATCAGGGTGATGTTTGGAAAAGCGGTACGCAATGCAATTGGAATTTCCCACATCGGTTTATTGCGGTAGATGCTATCACCCACATGCGAGAAACCGCGGTGAATAGCGGCTAGTTTAGTAATACCGGCGCGTTGAATCCGCTCCAATCCACCCAACCAGAGCGACAAATCGGGATTCACCGGATTCTTCACGAAAACCGGAATATCAACGCCTTTGAGCGCATCGGCAATTTCCTGCACCGTGAAGGGATTGACCGTAGTGCGTGCGCCAATCCACAGTGCATCGAGTCCGTGTTTGAGGCAGGCTTCAACGTGATCGGCGTTGGCTACTTCGGTCATCACAGGAAGGCCACAGGCTTCGCGTGCCGCTATCATCCATGGTAATCCTACTGCTCCAACGCCCTCAAATGCATCAGGGCGTGTGCGCGGTTTCCAGATGCCTCCTCTCAGCCAATGTACACGTCCGGACTTGGCGAGTGCCAATGCAGTATTGATGTATTGCTCTTCCGATTCTACACTGCATGACCCGCTGATGAGCAAGGGATGCCCTTGCTTTTCTTGCCTGGAGTAAAAAGGTTGAAGGGATGTCAGTGACTGATTGGACATGGCTGTTATAACAGGTCGAATTTACGTTGGTTCAGTCTTTGGCAACCTGCAGAAAAAAATAAGGCACGCGCTAGCGTGCCTTATTCCGAGTTGTTTTGTTGATTTGTCTATTCGATGATGATCTTGCTGCGAAGGTTTTGGTTTCCTTGCACTTCAATGAAATAAATACCGGAGGCAATGCCATCAAGGGGCAAGTCTACACGGAGGTTTTCGCTTTGAGCCTGATTCCATTCGCGCATCAACTTGCCATCGCTGGCGCGCAATACAATGCGTCCAAACCAAGGCTGATTCATGTTCACGGTCACGTGGTCTGAAGCCGGATTTGGCCACACTTCCAAATGGGAAGCTGAAAGTTCGCTAACGGATGAAATGGCTGTCACATTCACGGTCACTTCGCAGGATGCAGAATTTCCGGCATCGTCAGAAGCCGTATAAATAACGGTGGTTGTTCCAACAGGATAAGTACCGCTTGCATCTGCATTGGCTGAGAAACTATTGGAGATAGCAACCGAACCACAATTGTCTACAGCTACTGCTTCACCGACAGTTAATGCAATCTCGTTGGTTAGTGTTTCCGCATCAACCGATGCAGGACAGGTGATGGAAGGTCCGTCTACGTCCATCACATTCACCGCAACATCACAGGTGGAAGCGTTTCCGAATCCATCGGTAGCAGTAAAGGTTATTGTGGTGGAACCAACAGGGAATTCTGCTACAACAGTTGCACCTTGGTCATTGAAGGAATTGATGATCGAGGCAACACCGCTGTTGTCTGTTGCTGTGACGACGATTTCAGCCAGACCTGTGCAGAGTTCTCCGGCCATAAGATCGGCATTGGTGCTGCAGCTCAACACCGGTTCTTCGCTGTCGAGTTGCTGGATAACGACATCTCCGGATGTCGCTGAGCAACCATACTCGTTCGTATAACTTACCGAGTAAAATCCAATTTGTGTTGGAATGTAGGTGCTGCCTGTTCCTATCGGAGTGCTATTGCCTTGTTGATACCAGTTGATGGTTCCTGTAAATGCAGGAGTGGCTGTGAGCACACCACCATCATTCACAATAGTAGGTGTAGGCGCCGAGCGATCACCTTCATGGAATTTCAAGACGACGAAGGTGTAGCTCGTTTGATTTTCGTAATAGTTGCAACCGATGTAGAAGTTCGTGTTGTTGGTAAATGCTCCTGCATAATAATTTCCTACGGCATCTTTTGAGAAGCTAAAAATATTTGTTGAGTTAATGGTGCGGCCAATGAAGTCGGCGAAGTCGACCGAGCCATCGCTATTAAGTGCGAGGATCATTCCGTCTTGAGAACCGTTATAAAAAGTGCTACCGTCTGAGATTGTGATACCCTGGAAGTTGTCAGCTCCAACAATGACACCGTCTGCAGTGCCTATCGCTGATTTTATGCCATCTGTTCCATTGTCGTAATGGGTTATCCAATTGACTGTTCCTTCGTTGGATAAACTGACGATGAGTTTTCTAGAGTTTTGACCGACAGGAACAGTGATCAGCGAATCATCGATGGTGGCTTCATAGCTGATGCTAAGCGTTGTGTAAATATTGCCGGCATCGTCGGCTGTCAATTGCGCAGGACTAAGACTTGCACAAAGTTGTTGAGACCACTGAAAAGTGAGCGCTGTATCGAGACAGATAATACCGTAGTCAGAAGCATTATCGCCGAAAATATTTACAGCTATGCCCATACCGCTGTTGTAGAGCGTCGAACCGTCGGGTAGTGTTACGCTGCCGTATATGAAGGTAGTTGCTGCAACACGTCCATCAGCCGTGGCGGTAATTTTCAGTGTGTTCATTCCTGGCGTATTGAATGAAGCCAGTTGCGCTCCCGAGGCTTGCGAAATTTTGACAATGCCGGTAGAGAAAAGCGAACAATAAACGGAATTATCAGCCACTGCGATATCGCTTAAGCCCGCAAATGCGGTGTGCCAGATATACGTTCCATTAGAATCAAATTTCACCACGTAAACCGCAGAGGTAGGTATATTGTGAGTGAGTGTTAGCCCGCTGGGTAAAATGAGCGGTAAACCTTGGGTGTCGATAAGCGCATAAATGTTGCCTTCACTATCGGCTACGATTTTGCGACCACCATCGTAGTTAGTACCCCCCAAACGTTGAAGCCATTGAACCGTTCCTTCGCTGTTCATTTTCGTTAAGTAAACATCATAACCACCAAGATCGGCCGTGATCGAGAAATCTCCATGGCTAAAAGTGCCTTGAAAGCCGCCAATGGCGTAAACCGATCCGTCGTTAGAGTGACAGATGAAACGCTCTTGTGCTTCACCGGTATAGAACGTTGCCCAGTCATAAATCTGAGCATTCATGGAAAGCGAGAGCGTGGAGCATAGCACAACAAGTGCAAGAAGTGATTTTTTCATAGATGGTAAGATTAGTAACAGGTCAAAACTATGCAATGTCTAAGAGTAATCCCGTAGCGAATTTTTGCTATGAAAAAAGCCGGCGCTTGCCGGCTCAATTCTCTTGTCGTACCGAAGGAGGGACTCGAACCCTCACGTCTTGCGACACACGCACCTGAAACGTGCGCGTCTACCAATTCCGCCACTTCGGTATTGTGGCTTCTTCAGCTTCGCGCCTCTGAAGTTGTTTTTAAGAGTTACTTCTACTCTGTGGTATGAATCAACTCTCGCCGTAAAAGCGGGAGTTGTATTGGTGCCCTGGACTGGACTCGAACCAGCACATCTTGCGAAATACGCCCCTCAAACGTACGTGTCTACCAATTTCACCACCAGGGCGAATTTTTAGTATTTATGAAGAATAAAAGAGGACAGTGTTCCTGTCCTCAATCTTCTTCTCCTTTAGTGATCCCGCTGGGACTCGAACCCAGGACCCATACATTAAAAGTGTATTGCTCTACCAGCTGAGCTACGAGATCTTGCTTCTGAAAAGCGGGCGCAAATATACTCGCACATTTTTTATTCGCAACCTTTGTTAAGAATTTCTGCGAAGAATATCAAAAAACATCCTTTTTCCGCATTACAACTGAGGATGCCGCTCGAATACGCGTGTTGAATCACGGTAAATGCGATACGTTGCGAGCTTTCGATAGAGTGTTGCTCCGAGGTTCTCCGCGATGTGAACCATCTTCGGATTGAAATCACCAATCCAGGTTAGAATAGTATCGTGATATCGTTTCAGCGTAACGATGTGCTCTTCGCAGTATTTGATCATCGCTCCTTCGACCCCTTTGCCGTGATAGGCTTTATCCACTCCAAAAACAATCCCCACCATGGTATTGCGCTTGCCGAAATATTTCGCAATCAAAAAACGAATCATGCCCAGTGCATTGAGATTGCCTTTAGCATGCCGCATGAACTCGTTTACTTCCGGCAAGTTGATGTAAAACCCAATGGGGCGATCATTATGGTAAGCGAATACCATAATGTCGCGGTCCATAATCGGCCGCATAGCGTTGATGGCTTTGCGCGCTTGTTCGATTTTCATAGGCTTGAAGCCGTCGTGAACGGCCCATGCCGCATTGTAAATGGTCACGAAATCATGAGCAATCTGTTCAAGACTGCGCCCGCGCGCATTGGTTACCCGAAAAGCGGTGTCTTGCAATAACTGTTGTGACTTGCGCACAAACACTTCTTGCGCCGGCACGTGTAAGTCACGCCTGTAACATAGTTGCTCGTAATAAATCTGAAAGCCGTAATCTTCAAACAAGCTGCGGTAATAGGGCAGATTGTAATTCATGCGAAAACTTCCCATGTCCGTGAAGTTTTCAATTAACAATCCCCAATACGCTTCCTTCTCGCCAAAGTTGATGGGGCCGTCTATGGCTTCTGCACCCAATTCCCACAGCCATTGGCAGGCAGTATCCAGCAACATACGCGATGCGGAGTTGTCGTGGATGCATTCGAAAAAGCCAATTCCCCCGGTGGCTTGCGCTTGTGCATCGGAGTATTTCGGATTGAAAAACGCAGCGATGCGGCCAACAGGTTTGCCGTCATCCTGCATGAGCAACCACCGTTGTGCGCGCCCAGTGGCGAACAGCCTGTTTTTAGCCTGGTCGAAAATGCCGGCCACATCCTGACGAATATGGGGAATGTAATTGGCGTCACCGGCATACAGTGATTCGGGCAGGGTAAGCCATGTGTGAGCTAACGTGGGAGAATCAACAACGACCGTCTTCATCGAAGCTTTGAATTGGGATTGCAATTTATTCACATCAAAGGAAGGAGAAAAATGAGGGGTTCGGACAACTTTGCGTGACTTACATTTGTCACCATACCGATCCATTTTATCAAAGGAAAATCATGAAATCAATTTTACTTGCCTTAGTATGCTGTGTTTCGTCACTGAGCATATGGGCGCAATCCTCTGCACAAGAGCGATTGAATGCGGCCTACAGCGCTTCCGAGCGTGCAGCCCTCTCGTCGCAAGAGCAACAACAACTTCTGCTCAATGCGGAAAAGCTGTGTTGGTTTGAACCGGTTAAGGCGGATCAAACAGGTGAGGTGTTCACGTTGACCAGTCGTCAGGGACAACCGGTAACGCTCTCAAACGCGCAACTCGCCGATTTTAACCCACTGTTGTATAGCCTCCCACAAGATGAGGTGCGCTGTGAAAATCTGCGCATTCAAACGTTGGAGGGTGACCACCACTTGCTGATTGTTCGCTCCAAGCAAATGATGCAACGTGAGGCGAAAGCCAAGGAAGTAAAAACTCGTAAAACTGCCGCGAAATGATGAAGAATATGCTCCTTGCAGCAGCGTGCTGGATGCTCGCACTGCCAATGATGTCACAATCTGTTGTGTTTAATATTTCTGATTTTCCGGAATACGATGGTTGTGATGCAATCATGCACGACAACGCCGGCGGTTTGTCGCCCTATACCCCCAGTTCCAACAATACGATTACTATTTGCCCCGGGCCTGGTGAGACGCAGGTGAACCTGTACTTTATCGGATTCAACCTTTCAGCCGGTGATTTTCTGACGATCTATGATGGCCAAACCACAGGCGCGGCGCAAATCGGACAGTACACCGGTGAGACACTCTTGTTTGAAACGATCAGTCCTTCAGCAGGCAACGCATCGGGTTGTTTAACGGTTAACTTCACGGCGAATGCGGATGCGAACGTGGGAGATTTTTCTGCACGCATTATTTGCGGTGTGCCCTGTGATTTCCCCATTGCAGACATGTACGCGGATGACGATACATTGAAAATTTGCCCTGGAGAATCAGTAGAATTTTATGGTGGTAATTCAACCTGGACAGCCGGTGCTAACCTGGCAGAATGGACGTGGGATTTCGGTGATGGAACTACCAATACCGATACATGGCCTGTTGTGCAGCACGTATTCAACGAGCCCGGAGGTTACCGTGTTCGTTTGTACATTGAGGATAGCAACGGGTGTTCCAGTGCTAATATCCCGGAGGTCGTTGTGCTTGTATCGACGCCCTACATCTTCGACGTAACTGTGAGTGATGACTATTTCTGTCTGGGTAATCCCATCTTAGTCGGAACGACGGAGTTTAGTGACTCTACCGAAACCGGTTTCGGAAATGAATCTCCAAATGGCACTTCTGAAACGTGGATTGAAGATAATAGTGTTGTCTTCGACAACGGAATTTATATCCCGGATAACCAGGGATGTTTGTATACCGAGATTGTTTTTAATCAATTCGGCGGTGCGGTAGTAAACGATATTTCTGACTTCTCCAGTATATACTTCAATATGGAACACTCCTTCGTAGGAGATATCCTCATCAACATCATTTGTCCTAGCGGTGAAGTAATGAGTATCTTCCCGGAAACGGCAGGCTCGGGAGTAAACTTGGGTATCCCTGATCAAGCGGATAACGGCGTGCCCGGAACCGGTTTCGATTATGTCTTTACCCCGGATGCAACACAAACTTGGTTAGACTATTTGAATAACGGAGGTGCAACGCCAATTCCTGCCGGCGATTATGCTCCCGATGGTTCATTTGCCGACTTAATTGGATGCCCGCTCAATGGTACTTGGCAATTGGAAGTGTGCGACGTGGTTGGTGCGGATGACGGCTTTGTGTTCGAATTTGGCATCTCCTTCAACGCATCATTCTATCCCGATGTGCTTCAGTTTACACCTGTTGTCGGAAATGGATGTGACTCCAGCTACTGGGTAGAACCCAATGCACTCACTACGATTGGACCTGATTGCGACTGGGCGATTTTTGATCCAACAACTCCGGGTAACTACACCTTTGAATATCGCGTCGTAAACGATTTTGGTTGTGAGTTTACCCAGTCTATTAGCGTTACCGCAATTGCTCCTCCGGATGTCAACGCTGCAGATGTGCCGCTCTGCACCGGACAGCAAAACCAATTGCAGGCGATTATTGAAAATGCCGTTGAAAATGCCCCATACGCGTATTCTTGGTCACCAACAACGGGTCTTTCAAGTCCTGTGGTGGCGAACCCGACAGTGAGCAATGTGTCAGATGTTACAACCTATACCGTAACCGTCACAGCCATTGGTTTGGATAATTGTGCAGGTTCGGATGAAGCTACTGTCTTCTTAGTGGAGCCACTCGTGGATACACCATCACCTCAGTACAATTGCTTTGCAACCTTCCCCGACACGCTCTATAGCGCACAGCAACTGAACCCTGATGCAGTCTACACCTGGTATATGAATGATGAGCTCATGACCGGTGAGTTCGGTGATTCACTGGTCGTTTCAAATGACGCCCATTATCAATTGGTAGTGCAGGATCTGGCTTGCAATACCACAGATACGGTAAACTATTATATCGCACCGCCACTGGTGATTGAAGATCGTATCATGAAACCATGCGCCGAGACACTTCCCGTAGACATCATCGCAGATGATCAGAATCAATCGGTAATTTGGAATTGGACGTACTATTCTTCTTTGTCTAATTACGCTAACGGCAACCCGGTAGACACCTTACTTCAGGCGCAACAAGCGAACATTGGCGTAAATCCGGGAGTGTATGTTATCAATGTTGAACAAGAACACTGCGAGGAAACGGGCACCATCGTTATTCGCTTTGAGCCGGAAGAGTGTGAATTAATTATTCCCAACATCATGACACCGGACGGTGATGGAAGAAATGATACGTTCGATGTCACCAGCATTCGCCGTTATCCGGGTAGCTCCATTCAGATTTTTAATCGTTGGGGAGTGATGGTATATGAAGATACCGATTACAACGGTAAATGGAGTGCAGACGGACTAGCTGATGGCGTCTATTATTATATCGTTGGATTGAAAACGAACGACGGTGTAGATTACTACCGCGGTGATCTGACCATCCTGCGAAAAGCGGAATAAGAAATTGAAAAGCTGCTCTCCGGAGCAGCTTTTTTTTTATCGGATATTTGCCGACTATGAATGATGCCATTGAGGAATTGGGGAAGCTGGCCGGCGCCTTGCGGCTTGAACAGACAGAGGACTTTGCGCTACATGAAGCTTGGCTCAAGAAGTCCTCAATCCCCGAACGCAAACGCAATGGCATTACGTGGTTTCCATTGAAAATCGTGGAAACGGGGTTCGGTATAGGTTCCTACCCCTATATCGTTGTGGAGCGCAATCCCGGTGATCGGTTGGATCATAAATTTCAAAGTGCTGCGCCCGTTAGTTTGTTTTCTGCTGCGGAGGCTGCCGAAGGGCAATCGGTGAACGGCACGGTTGGCTATGTGGATGATAGTCGCATGAAAATTTCCTTCTTTTTGGATGAGCTGCCTGAATGGATGGATGAAGGAAAACTCGGCGTGAACTTGCTGTTCGATACCCGAACCTATACAGAGATGTTCAAAGCGCTGAACCAGCTCATCAATGTAGAAAAGGGAAGACTCAAGCAGCTGCGCGATATAGTGCTGGGATATGCTGAACCGGCATTTGTAAGTCGCGACCGTGTTGTGGTTCCTAAACTCAATGAATCGCAGAACAGAGCGCTCCACTTGATTCGAACAGCCGCCGATGTTGCCGTCGTGCATGGTCCTCCCGGTACCGGCAAAACGACTACGCTGGTGGAATCAATGGTAGAAGTTTTGAAGGAGGAAAAGCAAATTCTGGTTTGCGCACCAAGCAATGCAGCAACGGATCACCTGGCCAGAAACCTCGCCGATCGCGGTTTGCGCGTGGTGCGAATTGGTAATCTGGCTAAAGTGGAAACCGACAATACCGCGCTGACGTTGGATGTCATTCTGCAACGTGAGCGTGATTTCAAACAAATCAAAGAACTCAAAAAGCGAGCGATTGAACTGCGCAAAATGGGCGGTAAATACAAGCGTTCCTTTGGTCGCGAAGAAGCTGAGCAGCGAAAGCTCATTTTTCAGGAGGCCCGCCAGTTAAGCGCTGAGGCACGTGAGATGGAATCTTACCTCGTGCAGAAAGTGCTCGATGACGCACAGGTGATTGCCTGCACGCTCATAGGCGCTGCTTCAGAAGACCTTGCAGGCCGACGGTTTTCCACTGTGGTTATTGATGAGGCCGGGCAAGGGATAGAACCCGCAGTGTGGGTGCCCATCTTGCGCGCAGAACGCGTAGTTATGGCGGGAGATCCGCACCAGTTGCCACCGACAGTCAAGAGTCGGGATGCTGCGGCCGCCGGTTTATCCAAAACACTCCTGGAAAAAACCATTGAACGAACTGAGGCCGTTGTGCTGCTGCAAGAACAGTATCGCATGCACGCCACCATCATGGCATTCTCCAATGCTAAGTTTTATCAAGGACAGTTGTTGGCCCATGCTTCTGTAGCAGGTCGCTGCCTCAGTGATGGCTTACCTGTAGAATTCGTCGATACCGCCGGATGTGGCTTTGAAGAAAAATCCGGTGAAGATGGTGAATCGAAATGCAATCCGGAGGAAGCCGATTTGCTGCGCAAACATTACGATGCACTTTCACTGAGTGTGCAGCAGCAGCTACCTGTGGCGGTCATCTCCCCATACCGCGCCCAAGTCGACCTATTGCGTGAAGCCTTTGCCGGATGCGAGCAGGTCACCGTCAATACCATTGACTCTTTTCAGGGGCAAGAACGTGAGATTGTCTACATCAGCATGGTGCGTAGTAACGACAAAAGTGAAATAGGATTCTTGCGTGATTACCGTCGCATGAATGTGGCTATGACGCGTGCAAAAATGAAGCTCGTGATTGTTGGCGATAGCGCAACACTCGGCAATGACAAGTTCTACAATGACTTTTTACAGTTTGCAGAAACGGCCGGAGCTTATCGCACGGCGTGGGAATTCATGTACTGATTAGTGCGCCGAAGTGCGCTTTTCGAGCATCGGCACGAACGAGAAGTTTCCGTGGAATTCGGAATGAAAGTCACCCGACTCGGTCTCTTGTATGACCATCATTTGCTGCACTTCGCCGTCGCCGTAAGGCATTACGATGAGGCCGCCGGGCTTGAGCTGCATGAGCAAAGCCTCGGGTACCTTAGGTATGGCGCAGGTAATAATGATGCGATCGAAAGGACCAAAAGCAGGCAATCCTTTATAGCCATCGCCGTAGGTGAGATGAGGCTTGTAGCCCATTTTTTCCAGCAGTTTTTTGGAATTGTCGTGCAGTAGTTTCTGTCGTTCAATCGAATAAACCTTTGCTCCCAATTCACAGAGTACTGCTGTCTGAAACCCGCTTCCGGTGCCGATTTCCAACACTTTCATGCCGGTATTTACTTGCAAAAGCTGCGATTGCAAAGCGACGGTATAGGGATGCGAAATCGTTTGCCCGGCCCCGATTTGAAAGGCTTTATTGTCGTAAGCAAATTCCAGGAAGGCACTGGTTAAAAAGTAGTGACGCGGAACGGTGTTGATTGCATCGAGCACACGCGAATCATTGATTCCCATGCGTTTGAGTTCGTCGACGAGTTTTTTACGAAGTCCTTTGTGACGATAAGAGTCTATCAGCATAACAGTTCAAATCTAGGGTCAACTGTCATGCGCCATGCGCTGTTGAAAATTAAAAATCAACCATCCGATGTAGACACTTGCGTGACCAATTTTTGTAGCATGTCGGATAAGCTGAAAATTGGTGTTTTGGGAGCAGGGCATTTGGGCAAGATTCACATGAATTGTATTCGTGAATTGCCTGAGGTGTACGAATTGGTGGGCTTCTACGATCCTAATGTCGAGAAGGCCAAGGAAGCAGCCGACCGCTTCGGGATCATGCCGTTTCACAATGCGGCATCACTCATTGAGGCCTGTGATGTGGTGGATATTGTTACCCCAACCCTTCATCACTTTGAGGCCGCCAACATGGCCATTCGCAAGCTGAAGCATGTCTTTATAGAAAAGCCGGTTACAACCACAGGTGAAGAAGCACGAGCGCTTATCAGCCTCTCGAAGGAAGCCGGTGTCAAGGTACAGGTCGGTCATGTGGAGCGCTTCAACCCGGCATTCAAAGCTGCTCGTCCTTACCTAGATCAACCCAGATTCATTGAAACCCATCGACTGGCTCAGTTCAATCCCCGGGGAACGGATGTGTCGGTTGTATTGGATTTAATGATTCATGACATCGATATCATTCTCTCGATTACCGGTGCCAATGCACGCCGAATTTCGGCTAGCGGGGTGGCGGTGCTCAGCGATACACCCGATATCGCCAATGCCCGAATCGAACTTGACAACGGCTGCGTAGCCAACCTCACGGCCAGCAGGATTTCATTGAAAAATATGCGCAAGTCTCGATTCTTTCAACGGGATGCCTACATCGCCGTGGATTTTTTACAAAAGGAAGCAGAGATCGTGCGCATGAAGCCTGTAGAAGGCGATCCTGATCCGTTCTCCGTAGCTATAGACCTGGGGCAGGGAAGAGGCTTTAAGGAAATTCTTTTTGATAAACCCAAAGTGGAGGAAACCAACGCCATACGTGATGAGCTGGCCTCGCTGGCACATGCCATTCACACCAATAGTTTTCCGGAAGTCACCCTTCAAGATGGAACCCGCGCGCTCGAAGTGGCATTGCAAGTGTTGGAAAAAATGTCGCAGCACGTTCTGATCCAAGACCCTGAAGTTCAGCCACCCAAGGAGTTTTAGTCTTTTTTCAACCAAGGCAATAATCCAATATTCCGTCGTTAACTGCATGATGCCTTCGGGCTCATACCTTAATTTGCCAACCTTTTTAATTGGACTTGCGGAATTTTATGCGGCTTGCTTGGTGTTTGTCCTTATCGGTTCTACTCTTTGCCTGTAATCCTTCAGAGGATTCCGTTCCTGCATTCATTGATTCATCCTCTGTTGATTTAGTGACTACTGTTAGTCAGGGCTCCAATAGCCATGGCATTAGCGAGCTATGGATGTATGTGGATGGCAATGTGCTCGGCGTTCTAGATACGCCTGTTTCCTTGCCGGTACTCGAAGAGGGAAATCATACCCTTTCATTTTATGCCGGTATCAAGAATAACGGCATGGGCACCAGCCGCATTCGCTATCCATTCTACGCAGGTTTTGATACGACCCTCAATCTCCGCTCGGGTGAGCATTATACTGTTAATCCAACGTTTCGGTATACAACTGACGCACTTGTTGATGCCACAAGAAACTTCGAGGCCGGAAATTCTTTTGTGGAGGTCAGCAGCAATCAGGGGCAAATTGAACTGCTCAATAATCCGGATCTCGCTTCCGGAGGCGTGCGCTGCGTCCGAATGAAACTCCCTGCGGATGCGGGTATTCTGAGCTACGTGGATGAGTCCAATATTACCCTGAGTTCCGGTGAAATTGGATTTTTGGAGATGGATTACAGCTGCAACAACACCTTCATCGTTGGGTTGTATGTCGTATCCAATGGGGATTCAGAAAAAGTACCGGTGCTCTATCTCACACCAACGAACGAAGGCGATGGGTCGCAGCCGACATGGAACAAAGTCTATATGGATCTTGGTATGATGGCCGCCCAATATCCTTCGACTGATTATTTCAGATTATACATTGAGTGCACGCGCAGCGAAGCACTCATCCCAACCATTTACCTGGATGATTTGAAGATAGTCAAATAATTATGCTCAATACGAACCGTCAAATAGCCAAATATGTAGTAGCCGATTTTGTGGCTGCTGCTGCGGCGTGGACGGCTTTGTTCGTGTATCGAAAAATCTACCTGGAACCCGTGAAATTCGGGGATGCCGTCCGCTTGGAGTTTGATACCAACTACTTTCTCGGGTTGATGATTGTTCCCGTTTTCTGGCTATTGATCTATGCTTCAAGCGGGCATTATTCCAACATTTTCCGTCGGCATCGTCTCAAGGAACTGGGACAAATAACCATGTCATCGGTCATGGGGGTTATCATCATTTTCTTCGTGCTGCTGCTGGATGATGAAATCAAGTATTACCAACACTATTACAAATCGTTTCTGGTATTATTTGGAGCGCATTTCAGCCTGACGCTGTTATTCCGATTGGTACTCACATCGCGCACGGTTTCTCAGGTTCACAAGGGGGCCATCGGTTTTAATACAATCATTGTAGGTGGCTACGATCGCGCCCTCAACATGTACGAAGAAATTATGGCTATGCGCAGTTCCCCCGGATACAAATTCGTGGGATTTGTTAGGGTCAACGGTCAGGATAATTTACTGGCGAAGCACATTCCCTTCATGGGAAAATATCCGGAATTGCCGGACTTGATTCTGAAGCATGGCATCGAGGAAATTATCATCGCGGTTGAAAGTGGCGACCACAAAGATTTGCAGAATATTCTGTTCTTGCTGGAAGGCATCGATGTCAACATCAACATCATTCCGGACATGTTCGACATTTTAAGTGGATCGGTAAAAATGAATAGTATCTATGGAGTGCCGCTTATTCGTGTCAATCATGAAATCATGCCCCAGTGGCAGTTTTCGGTAAAACGCTTGATTGATGTTGCGACTTCTACATTGGCGTTACTCGCATTGGCGCCAATTTTCCTGATTATTGCCTGCTCCATTAAGCTTACTTCGAAGGGTCGAATTTTCTACACTCAGGAAAGGATTGGTAAAAATGGTCAGCCGTTTCGAATCATTAAATTCAGAACGATGGTTGAAGGAGCAGAAAACAATGGTCCTCAGCTCAGTTCTTCCAATGATCATCGTGTTACATCAATAGGTCGTTTTCTGCGGAAAATGCGTCTGGATGAGTTGCCGCAGTTCATCAATGTATTGAAAGGCGAGATGTCGCTTGTAGGACCTCGCCCCGAGCGCAGGCATTTTATCGAGTTAATCAAACAGCGTGCTCCGCACTACATCCACTTGCATCGCGTAAGACCCGGAATCACTTCATGGGGTCAAGTCAAATACGGATACGCGGAAAACGTGGATCAAATGATTCAACGTCTGAAGTACGATGTGCTTTATATCGAGAACATGTCGCTGGCGATGGACTTCAAAATTCTCTTCTACACCGTGGCGATTGTGCTCAAAGGTGCAGGCAAATAAAAACGGTTACAAGAGTTCCAGCGCTTTTTTCATGAGTTCGCCGAGATACGCATCTTCTGCGGTGAACGCTACATGTTCGCGAAGACGATGATGCATTTCCTCCACCACCGGTGAGCTTTTCAAGGGGCGACGGAACTCAAGGGCCTGCGCTGCAGTGAGCCATTCAATCGCTACAAGGGAACGCAGATTTTGCAATACGCGGTAGGTTTTCGTCGCAGCGTTGGCTCCCATGCTCACGTGATCCTCTTGTCCGTTGCTGCTATCAATCGTGTCGATGCTGCAAGGGGTGCAGAGTTGTTTGTTTTGTGAAACAATACTTGCCGCCGTGTATTGTGGAATCATGAAGCCGCTATTGAGCCCGGGATTTTTCGCCAAGTAAGCCGGTAATCCGCGCTGACCACCGATGAGCTTGTAGGTGCGACGCTCGGAAATGCTTCCTATTTCTGCCAAGGCAATCGACAAAAAGTCGAGCGCCAATGCCAAGGGCTGTCCATGGAAATTGCCACCGGAAATCACCAGGTCATCATCCGGGAAAATGAGTGGATTGTCCGTTGTAGAATTGATTTCCGTAGTCACTACGTCGTCAACATACCGCATGGCATCTAGCGATGCTCCCAATACCTGCGGCATACAACGGAAACTGTAGGGATCTTGAACATGGGCTTTTTCCTGAAGCGCAATTTCACTGCCCTCGAGATTGGAGAGTAGCTTTCGCGCGATTTCGCTTTGACCCTGATGCGGGCGTGCCTGATGAATGTTTGGATGAAAGGCATCGATCCTGCCATCATAGGCATCCAGTGACATGGCCGCAATGGTGACGGATTTCTCCAGTAAGCGCTTGCCTTGATGAACGCAATACACACTGTAAGCACTCATGAATTGCGTGCCGTTGATGAGCGCAAGTCCTTCTTTACTTTTCAATGCGACGGGTGATAATCCGGCATCGGCAAGCGCTTGGCTCGCGCCCATTCGCTTTCCTTGGTAATGCACTTCGCCCATTCCGATAAGCGGCAAACACAAATGCGAGAGTGGTGCTAAATCACCACTGGCGCCCAAGGAGCCTTGTTCGTATACAACCGGTGTGATAGCGTGATTATACAAAGCAGCCAACAATTCAAGCGTCTCCGGTTGAATGCCGCTGTATCCATAGAGCAATCCACGCACTTTCAATACGAGCATGATGCGAACAATTTCCTGCGGAACTTCGGCTCCCATGCCGCAAGCATGCGACATGAGCAAGTTGCGCTGCAACGTTCCTAACTCATCGGCTTCGATGACTGTATTACACAATGAACCAAAGCCCGTGTTCACGCCGTAAATCGGGGCTTTGCGTGTGGCTGATTTTTCCTCCAAATAAGCGCGAACTGCGCTAAGTCTGTTCTTCGTTTCGGAAGGAATCACAATCGGTTTTCCGCTTGCGATAAAGGCCATCACATCATCAGAAGAGATGCGAACGGTAATGTCGGTAATATCCATCATACATCAATTGAAGCCCGCAAGTTAACTGACCAGGACTTTAGCCTTGAGCATTGTTGACTGAAGTATTCAACGAATCATTCACGGAGGCTTTTGGAGTATCACTTTTACCCTAATTTGGCCGCATATTAATTAACTACCATGAAATTAAATCTCTGCGCATTGGCAATCTGCACCGCACTCTGCGGACAGTCTGCTTTAGCTCAAAACATCAAGTTTGAAGAGTACGATTTGTCGAATGGCCTGCACGTCATTTTACATGAAGATCACTCTACCCCTATCACGGCTGTTACGGTGATGTACCACGTCGGTTCAAAAAATGAAACGGTTGGCCGTTCCGGAATGGCTCACTTCTTCGAGCACCTGTTGTTCGAGGGATCAGAGAATATCGGACGCGGACAGTATGCTAAATATGTCGAGAATGCGGGCGGTGCTTTGAATGCCAACACTTCTCAAGACCGTACTTTTTACTACGAATTGCTTCCGAGTAATCAGCTTGAACTCGGCTTGTGGCTTGAAAGCGAACGCATGCTCCACGCAAAGGTGGAAATGGTCGGCATCGAAACGCAGCGTGAAGTTGTTAAAGAAGAAAAGCGTCAACGCGTGGATAACCAGCCCTACGGAAACCTTTTCCAGGAAACACTTGATCATGCATTCGATGTGCACCCGTACAGCTGGCCTCCAATTGGTAGCATGGAAGACTTGAATGCCGCTCAGGAAAAGGATTTCCAGAATTTCTACAAGACGTTCTATGTGCCAAACAATGCGGTGCTCAGTATCGCCGGTGACATGAATATTGACGAGACTAAGAAGCTGATCAAAAAGTACTTTGGCGGTATACCACGTGGTACCACCGAGGTGCCACGTCCAACTCAGGTAGAGCCGCTCAACAAAGGAGAAGTGCGCGATACCATTTGGGGTAAAGATCAATTGACCATGGTGGTGGAAGCGTTCCACATTCCGGCCCAAGGAACTCCGGAGTATTATGCCGTGGATATGCTCAATCAGTTGCTTTCTCAGGGAGAAAGTGCACGTCTCAACAAATCGTTGGTTGAGGAAAAGCAAGTTGCATTGTATGCGGGTGCATTCACTTACAATACTGAGCATCCCGGATTGACCATGGCCTACAGTCTGGCTAATATGGGAGTTGATGCTTCTAATGTAGAGGTGGCGATGAACGCCGAATTCGATCGCGCGAAGAATGAGCTTATCAGCGATACGGAATTTCAAAAACTGAAGAATCAGGTGGAGAATGATTTCGTTTCGCGCAATGGATCAGTAGCCGGTATCGCTGAAAGCTTGGCAAACTATCACATGTACTTCGGTGATGCGAATTTGATCAACACGGAAATCGAGAAGTACAACGCAGTGACGAAGGAAGACATTCGCAATGCTGCTAAGAAGTTCTACACTCCTGAAAATCGTGTGGTGCTTTATTTCATGAATGACCCTAAACTGAGTCAGAACTAATCTCAAATCTTTTAACCCCTTAAGACAGATACGAACGATGAAAAAGTTCTTCCCCATAATTACACTGGCGCTGGTTTTCTTTGTTGCCGCTTGCAGTTCATCCAAGAAGTTGGATCGCTCCATTGTGCCTGCAGCAGGACCTGCACCGAAAATTCAAATTGGCCAATATCAGATGGCTACCTTACCCAACGGACTCAAACTCGTTGTGGTTGAAAATCATAAATTACCGCGTGTCTCTTACAGCGTGAGTCTTGATATCGATCCAATTTTCGAAGGTGATCGTGCAGGTTACACAATGCTGAGCGGCGAATTGATGAAGGCCGGAACGAAGACTCGCAGCAAAACCCAAATCGATGAATCCGTCGATTTTATGGGTGCTTCGCTTTCGACTTCTGCAACGGGCGTATACGGCAGCTGCTTGGTTAAGCACAGCAAAGAGTTCTTGGAGTTGATGGCTGATGTTGTGCTCAACCCGACATTCCCTTCTGAAGAACTGGAAAAGAGCCGCAAACAGCAGCTCTCGAATTTGGTTAGCGAGAAAACCGATCCGAATGCGATGTCGGATAAAATCGGTAACGTGATGAAGTATGGCGCCACACATCCCTATGGCGAATACATGTCTGAAACAACCCTGAAGGCGATTACCACCGATGATTTGTACAGCTATCACGTGAACAATTATCGTCCAAATGTGGCCTATATGGTTGTTGTCGGTGATATCACCTTTGCTGAGGCACAAGCGCAGGTGACCAAGTACTTCGGCGATTGGAAATCCCGTGATGTCAAGGCGCTGAAGTATAGCATGCCAACGGAACCCCGCGGTAATGTTGTTTCTTTCGTTCCACTGGCAGGCGCCGTTCAAAGTGTGATTGATGTGACCTATCCAATCGATCTCAAGCCGGGCACCAATGATGCTATTGTGGCCAGTGTATTGAACAACATCCTTGGTGGTAGCGGCTTCCAAACTCGTCTGATGCAGAATCTGCGCGAGGATAAAGCTTTTACGTATGGTGCATATTCCAGCATTTCACCGGATGAATTGGTAGGTGCATTTAGCGCCGGAGCCAGCGTTCGAAATGCAGTTACCGATAGCGCGGTTACCGAAATTTTGTTCGAAATGCAGCGCTTGGTGGATGAGCCTGTTGCTGACAGCACACTGCAGACGGTAAAGAATATCATGACCGGAAGCTTTGCGCGTTCCCTCGAGCGCCCGCAAACCATCGCCAATTTCGCACTGAACATTGAGAAGTACAAGTTGCCCAAAGACTTCTACGAGACCTACTTGCAAAAACTGAATGCGATTACAGTAGCCGATGTGCAAGCCATGGCTAAGCGCACGCTGCGACCATCCAATGCGCATATCACCGTTGTGGGTAATAAGGATGTTGCTGAGAGTCTTTCGAAGTTTGCAGCTTCTCAAAAAGTAAATTTGGTCAATGCCGATGGTACTCCTTTCGTTGACCTGAAGGCGGCTCCGGATGGTGTCACTACCCAAAGCATTTTCGAAAACTATATCAAAGCGTTGGGTGGAAAGGAAGCCCTTGCTGCCGTGAAATCTTACGAGCAAATTGGCGAAATGAAAATGGGTCCGATGACCGCGCAAATGAACGTGAAAGTAAAAGACAACACCAAGATGGCTATGTCAATTACCATGACCGGCATGGAGCTCATGAAACAAATCTTTGATGGAACAGCAGGCGTGAGTATGCAAATGGGACAGAAGAAGCCTATGGAACAAAGCGACATCACTGATGCAAAACTTCAAATGGATTTGATGGCTGAATTGAACTATGAGAAGTATGGTATCAAGGCCGCATTGAAGGGAGTGGGGAAAGTCGATGAGGAAGAAGCCTATGTTGTTGAACTAACGAAGGCGGATGGAGAAGTATCAACCGATTATTACAGTGTAAGTTCAGGCTTAAAGCTCATGAGCGTCACTACTGAAAGCGAAGGCACGGAGCCGGTTATGGCAGAAACCCGTTATGTGGAATACGCTACCGTAAATGGTATCAAATACGCCAGCAAAACAAAGCAGGCCGTAGGTCCGCAAGAGATGGAATACAACTTCAGTGAAATGAAAATCAATCCGAAGTTGAACGATAAAGACTTCGCTGTAGAGAAATAAATCCTGAGTTGATGCTGCGCCAGATTGCTCTTTGGGGAATGTTCTTGCACACCATCGTCGGTTTTGCCGGTGATCAAGACTCAACACGCACACGTCAAAGCAAAGAGTTAGGCTTGAGCGTTTCGGGATTGTATTCGCTGGTGAGGATGGATGCTAATCCGTATTTCATCGGAGACAATACCGGAATTCCACAGCTGGAAAATACTCCCGGCTTTTCAGCCGGCTTTCATTACAACTTTTACCCGGGACGCAGGCTCATCCTGCGTCCCGGCGTAGAAGGGGTCCTCTTACCGGTGAAGATTGCTTATCAAACGGAGATTAACTACGTCACCCGACAACGGGTGTATCCCACCACCGTTGAATTTCCGCTGACACTTATCTATTCGGGCTATCGCATGGATGCCTTTCCCCCGGCTCAGTCAAAACCTGAGTTTGGATTGGGAGTGCGTCCTGTGCTCACGCTTCGTCCCTTCAATGATGCACAACCCGTTTTGAAAGAACGGAATTTGAACATTGATGCCGTAATCGGTTATCCTTTTCGATTCTCCAAGAGCCTCATGCGCCTGGAGGTATTCTACTCACATGGGCTATTCAATATTATCGGTGAAGACGATAATTTCAAAACCCGAAACATTACCTCGCTCTACCGACATATGGCCGGTGTCCGGGTGATTTTTCACTAGAAGGTTTTCAGCGCGCTATACAGTTTGTGCACCGGCAAACCCATCACGTTAAAATAGCTTCCTTCCAGCCGATCTATACCTACAAGGCCAATCCAATCTTGCGCTCCGTAAGATCCCGCCTTGTCAAAAGGTTTGTAGTGGTCGATGTAATGCAGTAATTCATCCTCACTCAACTTGGCGAAATGGACACGCGTGCAATCCCAGATGAGTTCTTCGCGCTCGAGGGTTCGCAGGCAAACAGCAGTAAATACCTCATGTGTTTTTCCGTTGAGCAGTTGCAGCATGTGCAGTGCCTCGGCTGCATCCGCGGGCTTATTCAGCACGCGGTCATCAACCCAAACAATGGTGTCTGCAGTTATCACCAAATCAGAGGCTGACATGCGCGGTAAAAAAGCATCGGCCTTGACTTTGGCCAAATGAAGCGGAATCTCCTCGCGTTGCAGTTCAGCCGGAAATGATTCATCGACATCCAGTGACCAAACCTCGAAATCAATCTCTAGTGTGTGTAAGAGTTGTTGACGGCGCGGACTTTTCGAAGCCAGTTTAATGGTGTATTTCGAGGCAGGAGCTTTCATAATCATGTATCGCTTCAAATTTAGTTGTTCGAACGTGTAGAGTTCTTCACAACATTTCGACCATGCAAAAAGCTGCAACGGCTCCGACCTACATTTGCACATGCATCAACGTATTGTCATTCTGGATTTCGGTTCACAGGTTACCCAACTCATAGCACGTCGCGTGCGCGAACTGAATATCTATTGTGAAATTCATCCTTGGAATAAAATCCCGGTCATGGACGCCCAAACTTGCGGGGTAATCCTTTCGGGAAGTCCATTTTCTGTGCATCAGCCGGAGGCAGCCATGCCGGATTTGTCCGCCATCCTCGGCAAGTTTCCCGTGCTGGGAATTTGCTATGGAGCACAATTGCTGGCGCATCTCAATGGTGGTGAGGTAATACGTTCTACACACCGTGAGTACGGTCGTGCACATTTGGTTAGTCGCAATGAGACTTCTCCATTACTCAAAGGAATCCCCTCAAATTCGCAGGTGTGGATGTCGCACGGCGATACCATTGTGAGCGCTGGTCCCAACACCACAGTGATTTGCTCAACGGAAGATGTTGCCGTTGCCGGATATGAGCGCCACGACGTTAATGCATTCGGACTTCAATTTCACCCGGAGGTGTTTCATAGCACTGATGGCACTGCAATGATCAAAAACTTTGTTGTGGACATTTGCGGTTGTCATCAAGACTGGACCCCTAATTCGTTCGTGGATGAAACAGTCAATGCCTTGAAGCAACAATTGGGAGAGGATACGGTCATCATGGGCCTGAGTGGTGGCGTCGATTCAACTGTAGCGGCAGTCCTCATTCACAGAGCTATTGGCGATCGTTTGCAATGCATCTTCGTCGATAATGGACTGTTGCGTAAAAATGAATTTCAGGATGTCATGCACAGTTACCGCGACTTGGGATTACAGGTTACCGGAATCAATGCATCTGAACAATTCTACTCAGCGCTGCGTGACGTGACTGATCCGGAGCTGAAGCGCAAAGCCATAGGCAAGGCATTCATCGATGTTTTCGATGCAGAATCAAAAAAGCACACCAATGCACAATGGCTTGGGCAGGGTACGATTTATCCCGATGTGATTGAATCCGTTTCACATTCCGGCGGTCCTTCGCAAACGATTAAGAGCCATCATAACGTGGGCGGATTACCCGACTATATGAAGTTGAAAGTGGTGGAACCTTTGCGCTTGTTGTTCAAGGATGAAGTGCGCAGAGTGGGGCGCGCGTTGGAAATTCCGTCCTTTATTCTGGATCGCCATCCGTTTCCCGGTCCCGGTCTGGGTATCCGTATTCTGGGAGATATCACTCCCGAGAAAGTGCAGCTCCTTCAGGACGCAGATGATATCTGGATTCGTTCATTGCGTGATGCCGGTTTGTACAGTGAAGTTTGGCAAGCCGGGGCGATTTTGCTGCCGGTGTACAGCGTTGGTGTAATGGGAGACGAGCGCACGTATGAGCGCACGGTGGCCTTGCGCGCTGTGACGAGCACGGATGGAATGACAGCCGATTGGAGCAGACTGCCACATGATTTCATGGCAAAAGTTTCGAATGAGATTATCAATAAAGTCAAAGGTGTGAATCGTGTGGTGTATGATATCAGCAGCAAGCCACCGGCAACCATTGAGTGGGAATAGAAAAATTGAACCGACTACACGATATTTACCCCAAATCTGTTTCTATCCCACGTATGCGTCTGGCCGTTGTATTTAGTTTCCTATTGTTGAGTCTCAGACTGAATGCGCAGTTCAAGGCGGATACCGTTTGGGTGGAGGGCCGCTCCTATGCCATGCACACCGTAGAGAAAGGCCAAACCCTTTTTTCGTTGGCCAAATTCTATGGAGCTACTGTTGATGAGGTAATCGCGCTAAACCCCGCATGCGCTGACGGATTGAAGGTAGGTCAAGTGCTGAAAATCGCAGTTCAGGCGAAGGCTGCAATTCCGCCACCAACCGTGAGTGTGTCATCGGGAAAGTATGTGGTGAAGAGCGGCGACACGGTATACAGCATTTCACGGATGTATGGCATCAGCGCTGATGAGCTGCGAAAATTGAATCACGGATTGCCTGCAGGATTAATCAATGGAGATACGATTGTGGTGCCGCTTGAAATGAAGCCGGTCACCGATGATCGCGCCGAGTCACCAACGCAAGAGGCGGAGGTTTTCGATATTGTCGTGATGCTGCCATTCTTCGCAACGTATAAAGATTCCATGATCACGCGTGATTATCGACTGCGCGATGCAGCCATTCAGTTGTATCGCGGAGCCATGACGGCCGCTGATTCGCTGGAGTCTGAAGGCTTGAACGCCCGCATTCATGTGTTGGATGTCCTCGATGATAAGGTCGCTATTCAAAACGTACTGAAGAAAGATGTCATGAAGCGTGCGGATTTAGTCATCGGTCCACTCTTCAAGGATATCATTCCCGAAGTCTCCGCCTGGTGCAAGGAACACGATGTGCATATGGTTGTTCCCGTTCAGCAGCCGAACCGTGTATTGCTCAATGCAAATACCATCAGTAAAACGGTACCGGGCTCGGCCACGCAATGGATGACGATAGCACGATACGTTGCAGAACATCACGCTGCCGACAATATCGTGCTGATTGATTCGAAGATTGTCGATGACAAGAAAATGGTGGAGGCTTTCAAAGAGGAATGGTATCGACTAAAGCAGGACAGCTTGAAGCGGGTAGTTGTCTTCAATGATGTTACGTCCTTTTCACTGGAATCTAAATTAACCGGAGCTCGAAATATCGTACTTGTTCCAACAGCCGATAAGAAAGTGATTGGCGCCGTGTTTAAAGCAATTGGAACCAAGAACGCAGAGGTTATTGGCACAGAGTCTTGGGATGATATGGACTTTATTTCGGTGTCAGATAGAAATAAATACCATGTGCATTTTCCGCAGCACACCTTCGTGGACTACTCCGATGTTTCGACTCAACGGTGGATAGAAGGCTATCGCGCACAGTATAAATCGGAACCATCCAACTTCTCATTTGTAGGATATGATGTCATGTTGTTTTACGGTCGCGCTCTCCACAAATTCGGAGGACAACTTGAACAGCATTTAAATGAAGTCAATGGCACTTACTTGGCAACGCAATTCAATTTCTTTAAAACAGCGAAGGACGCAGGCTATGAGAATGCAGCCATCAACATCGTGCGCACTGACAACTATCAGTTGCAGCGCGTCAATTGATTTCAAATCCATGACAGGCGTGCGTTAACTCGCTAAGTATTATTGCCGCGCAAAACGTAAAACGAATGATCACCAAAGAGCGCATTGCGAGCGAGTTTCAAGCTATCCAACAGGAGATTTGTTTGGGTCTCGAGGCAGAAGACGGTAAGGCCGTTTTTAATCTGGATGAATGGAAACATGAAATTGCCGGGGGCGGACACACTCGTGTAATTGCTCATGGAAATGTGTTTGAAAAGGGTGGTGTCAATTTTAGCGCAGTGGAAGGTTTGCTGCCCGCGTTCATGAAGGATAAGGTCAGCCCTGATGCCACCCACTTTTTCGCTACCGGTGTGAGTATCGTGATTCATCCGTATTCGCCTATGGTTCCCATCATTCACATGAACATTCGCTATTTCGAAACTAATGCCGGTGATTGCTGGTTTGGCGGCGGTATCGATCTTACCCCGATTTATGTGAATAAGGAGCAAGCGTGCTTTTTTCATAGCTGTATGAGGGAAGTGTGTGATCGGCATGATTCCGCCTACTACCCAGAGTTCAAAGCGTGGGCTGATGATTATTTCTTTATTCGACATCGCAATGAAACAAGGGGCATTGGTGGAATTTTCTTCGACTACTTGAAACCGAATGAAGGACTTTCAAAAGACTCGCTATTCGATTTTGTATGTGATGTGGGCAGAACGTTTTTGAAAGCGTATGTGCCTATTGTCAATGCAAATAAGAATATGCCTTATGCAGAGAATCATAAACAGTGGCAACTGCTCAGAAGAGGACGTTATGTAGAATTCAATTTAGTATACGACCGTGGCACACGCTTCGGTTTGGAAACAGCCGGTCGCATTGAATCTATCCTGATGAGTTTGCCGGAGCATGCATCGTGGGTGTACAATTTCGTTCCAGAGTCCGATTCAGCCGAAGCCGAAACACTTAGCCTTTTAAGAAAGGACGTTGATTGGCTTGCTTAATTTGGTTTTATGCTGCGGGTATAAATTACATTTGCCCGAATTAATCAAAACCCAAATCAATGAAAACACTTCAAAAAATTGCGCTGATGTTTCTGACGTTGGCAACACTTTCAATCGTCTCGTGTAAAGAAGATCCATGTGCAGATGTTTCCTGTTTGAACGGAGGAACGTGCAATGAGGGCACATGTTCATGCGCTGCAGGGTACGAGGGAACGGATTGCGGAACAGAGCAGCGCGCGAAGTTCGTTGCAACCTATAACTTCAACGAAAGCTGCACCAGTGGCACTTATAGCTATACTTGTTCGATTGGTGCTTCAAGCTCCGGTGTGACCAAAGTGCTTTTAACCAATTTCGCGGCGCTCTCCGGAAGCACCATCACAGCTTCTGTGAGCGGAACCACGTTGAATATTGCTCAGCAAAACTTCTCCTTGGATGGACAGAACTGGGGTATTGTGGGTACCGGTCAGATTAACGGAAGTCTATTGACGATTACCTACACGCTCACCTTCCCGGACAATTCAACTGACGCTTGCACAGCGACGGGAACGAAGCAGTAATAAGAGATTTAAAGCATAAAAAAAGGCCGCATAATTGCGGCCTTTTTTATTTATGGAGAGGATTAAATTCTGTTGTCAATCTCTTCAACGCCCGGGAACTTGCCCTTGTTGAAGATGAATTCGCCATCGGCAATTTCATTGGTGGTTTTAAAGCTTTTCACTTTGTAAGTGATAGTAGCATTCTCGCGCGTTTTGATTTCGGCTTTCAAAACTTCCATTTTAGTCTTGTCAATATTCAGAAGAATGGTGTGATAAGCTTTACTCTTCGCGTCGTTTGGATAGAGCGCAATCTGATAACAGGCAACACCATCTACAGTGGCGTTGGCATTTTTCATTTCATGCTTGAAGTTCTTTTCCCAAATCGTAAACAACTCTGATGGGTCAAATCCACCATCTTTCACATCAGCCAGATTATCAATGGTGACTTCATTGCCGTCCTTGTTGTAGTTCCAAACCGTTTTTCCATCACACCAAATCTGGAAGTTGCTCATGGAAACGTAGTACTTCGAGCCTTTGATTTTTACCGAACCATTCATGGTTTGGTTGGTGTTGCTTTTGGGATTGTTGAGGGTGTAAGCGAAATCCGCGGTGATGGTTTTGAAGGTCTTGGCCTTGGCGGAAAGCTTGTCTAAAATTTCTTTGGAGGTTTGCGCTGAGGATTGGAAGATGGCTGCCAGCACGAACAGCGTAGTTAACAAGATGCTCTTTTTCATTGGGACTTTTTCTTTTAATCGTTCGAAGCGCCGGATTTCAAGAATTGGTCCAAAGCGATTTCGTCCGGAATTAAAACCTTGCGGGCCTTTCCTCCTTCGAACGGTCCAACTACACCAGCTGCTTCCAATTGATCAATCAATCGACCCGCACGGTTGTAGCCCAACTTGAGTTTTCGCTGTAGCATAGATGCGCTGCCTTGCTGTGTCATTACCACGACTTTGGCCGCTTCCTCAAACAATTCATCCTTGTCTTCGTCGGCGAAATTACCCATTTCTAATTGATTTTCATCTACTACCTCCGGCAAATGGAATGCGGTAGGGTAGGCCTGCTGCAAACCAATGAAGTCAGTGATTTCTTCCACTTCAGGAGTATCAACGAATCCACATTGCAAGCGTATTAAGTCATTGCCGGTTGAATACAGCATATCACCGCGACCAATCAACTGCTCGGCTCCTCCCGTATCGAGAATGGTGCGGGAGTCGATTTTCGAAGTAACACGGAAGGCTATACGGGCAGGGAAGTTGGCCTTGATGGTTCCCGTAATGATGTTTACCGACGGACGCTGTGTAGCGATAATCAAGTGAATGCCAATGGCGCGAGCCAGCTGTGCCAGACGGGCAATTGGTGTTTCCACTTCACGTCCGGCCGTCATGATCAAGTCGGCGAATTCATCCACGACCAGCACAATGTAAGGCAAGTAACGGTGACCGTTCTCCGGATTCAGGCGACGCGCAACAAATTTGCCGTTGTATTCCTTGATGTTGCGGCAGCCGGCTGTTTTGAGCAGCTCGTAGCGTGTGTCCATCTCGATGCAAAGCGATTGCAGCGTGCGCACCACCTTTTGCACATCCGTAATAATGGCATCGGCCTCATTGGGCAACTTGGCCAGGAAGTGACGCTCGATTTTGTTGAATAACGTCAATTCTACTTTTTTCGGATCGACCAGCACAAACTTGATTTCGGCCGGGTGCTTCTTATAGAGCAAGGAAACGAGAATCGCGTTCAGTCCTACCGACTTACCCTGACCCGTCGCACCGGCCATGAGCAAGTGCGGCATTTTTGCTAAGTCGGCCACAAAGTTCTCGTTGGAAATGGTCTTACCAAGTACCACGGGAAGTTCCATTTCCGCATTCTGAAATTTTTCCGATGCGATGAGCGAACGCATGCTCACTACGTCCGGCTTGGAATTTGGCACTTCGATACCGATGGTTCCTTTTCCGGGAATGGGAGCGATGATGCGTATACCCAAGGCCGCAAGACTCAAGGCGATATCATCTTCCAGGTTTTTGATTTTGCTGATGCGCACACCCGGAGCAGGAATAATCTCATACAGCGTGACCGTAGGTCCAATGCTCGCTTTGATTTTCGCAATCTCAATCTTGTAGTGATTGAGTGTCTCCACAATCTTATTCTTATTCTCTTCCAGCTCCTCCTTATCGATTTGTGGCCCTTGTCCGCCATGCGGCTTCAACAGCTCAACGGAAGGGAAGGTGTAGCGCGATAAATCCAACCTTGGATCGAATGGACCCAGTGATTCGATTTTACGCTGAATCTCGTCTTCACTCAATTCTTCCTCGCCCTGTTCGAGCTCCACGGAAAAGTCCTTGTCCATCTGAATGGTCGTCGTGCCTCCGGCTGAAGACGTGTGGCTGAGTTCTAATTCCTCTGGCATCAACTCTTCCTCGGGTTCTTCTTCACTGATTTCCTCGGCGGAAATAGGCTCCGGTAATTCTTCCGCCGTGTCCTCTTCTATGACATCCTCTTCCATTGCTTCCGGTTCTTCTTCCTCCTCTAATTCAAACACAACGCTTTTCTCTTCCCAGGGTGCTTCCGGTTCGATGATAGGCGCTTTGACTTCTACGGTGGTTTGTGGAGGCTCATTCACGACCTCATTGCGCACCGCCTGCGGAGCTGCTGCCATAATAGGCTTTACGTCTTCCTCTTCTTCGTCTTCTTCCTGTGGTTTCGGCTTGATCATGTCGGCCCACCATTCACTGAAGCGCACCCATGCTGCTTCTACCTGATGATTGAAGTTGAAAATGAGAAAAGCGCCAACAGTGAACAGCAGGAGCATCAAGGTGCCCCACCAACCCAGCGTAAAGGTTGTCCACAGTGTGGCCATGTGCCCATAACCACCCACCAGATTTTGATTGCAGCTGATTTCAATCGTACGCTCCAGGCCATCTACGCGGTGATGAAACATGAAGCCAATCGCAAGCGGAAAGAAGAACATGGCCAGCGCCGATAGGCGGATCGTTTTCCAGAAAGGAATCAAATCGCGCTTGAGCCAGATTCTGCATCCAATAACGAAAATGATGAGCGGAAGGAAGAGCGCGCCCAGACCGAAGTATTTATTCATGAAAAACCAGGCAACGTGCGCTCCGATTTTACCCATCCAGTTACTGTAAGGCTCGTTCTGACTCAACTGATCGGTGTTCTGACCAAGAATGAGACGCAGGTCGTGTTCTCCATTAAACAGATACGACACGCAGGCCAGCATGGTAAACACAGAGAACAACACGATGAAAACACCCATGATTTTCTGTACCCTTGGATCGCGCATGAAGCCCATGAATTTGGCCCATTTGCCATCGCCCGACGGTTTGGTTTTCTTCTTGGCCTCCTTGGGTTCAGGCAATTCGGGTTCTTCGGTATGTTTGGGGGTGTTTCTGGCCACGGACGAATTCAGTTAAAAAGAAGCATGCGCGCAAAAAGCGCGTTTTTCGCAAGCTTTCAAAGCTATTGGCCGAATGCCTGCATTGGGCAGAAAGCCTTTGGTCTTTTCAACAGCTACGTGTTAAGCCCTGACTGCGGACTCCGGTTCGATGGTCTGAGGTTTACTAAAAGTTATGGCTTTGTTTTTCAGTGGGTTATTCGATTTTTGGAAGGGGCCTCAGTCCGAAAATCATCCTGAGACAGAATGCAATCGAAAAAAAATCGGCTACTTTTGCTTGAAAAGCGGGAAAAGCGATGTACATTCGCGGCCCCATTCAAGAATTTATAAGACAATGGCAAAGAAAGGAAACCGCGTTCAAGTGATTATGGAATGCACCGAGCACAAAGAGTCGGGCATGCCGGGCACCAGCCGTTACATCACCACCAAGAATCGCAAAAACACTCCGGATCGCATGGAAAAGAAAAAGTACAATCCGATCCTGAAGCGTATGACTGTTCACAAAGAAATCAAATAAAACTGAAGCACCATGGCAAAGAAGGTAGTTGCAACCCTGCAGACCGGAAGTGGTAAGAACCACACGAAGGTGATTAAAATGGTGAAGTCGCCAAAATCAGGCGCTTACACGTTTAAAGAAGAAATCGTACACAACGACAACGTACAGTCTTGGTTCACCAAGAACTGATTCATGTCTTGAACTTATTCGAAAGGCTTTTCTCCTCGGGGGAAAGTCTTTTTTGTTTCTAAACGTACCCGGCGAATCCCATGAATTTTTTCAAACGTCTCTTTTCCTCCGAAAAAAAGGAAAGCCTTGATCAGGGTTTGGAAAAAACCCGCACCGGCTTTTTCTCCAAGCTGGCCAAAATCATCGTGGGCAAAAGTCAGGTCGATGATGAGGTGCTGGACAACCTCGAAGAAATGCTGATCAGCAGCGACGTTGGTGTTGAAACAACCCTGAAAATCATTCGCAGTATTGAGGACCGCGTGAAGCGCGACAAGTTCATGAATACCTCCGAGCTCAATGGTATCCTGCGCGAGGAGATTGCAGGATTGCTCAAGGGTCATGAGGGAGAACAGGGCGAAGAGGTGTTCGTTCCAAAAATGACCGGCCCTTACGTGATCATGGTCGTGGGTGTTAATGGCGTTGGAAAAACCACTACGATTGGTAAGCTTGCGCACCAACTCAAATCACAAGGCAAGAAAGTTATGCTCGGCGCTGCAGACACCTTCCGCGCCGCTGCGGTGGATCAACTGAAAGTATGGAGTGAGCGCGCCGGTGTGCCTATCATCGCTCAAGGAATGGGTGCAGACCCTGCAAGTGTGGCTTTCGATACGTTGCAGAGTGCTGTTGCGCAGGGAATGGATGTTGTGCTTATCGATACCGCCGGTCGCTTGCACAATAAAGTTGGACTCATGAACGAGCTTACCAAAATCAAGCGCGTCATGCAAAAGGTCACCCCCGATGCTCCGCATGAAATTCTGCTCGTTCTGGATGGATCAACCGGTCAAAACGCCTTCGAACAAGCCAAGCAGTTCACGGCAGCAACGGAAGTGAACGCGCTCGCTATTACGAAAATTGATGGAACAGCAAAGGGCGGTGTCGTGATTGGCATCAGCGATCAGTTTGCAATTCCCGTGAAGTATATCGGTGTAGGTGAGCGCATTGGCGATTTGCAGGTGTTCAATCGCCATGAGTTTGTAGACTCTCTCTTTAAATCCTCTGAACAGGCAAGCGCCTAAGGATTGCGTGTAATCTCAATCGGAATTCCCAGCATTTCACTGTACGACTCACAAGCGTCCAAAAGAAATTCGTCGTCATCTTCGACATTCCACTGAATCACCCAGGAATGGCCTTCTTCGATGCCACTCTTGATGCGCTCCATCAACATCAATATGCCTTTCATGCTGGCGGAATTGAAATAGGGCAGATGGAAATAAAAGTGCACTTCACCTTCCAGCTCGCGCCCGTTCATATTGATCCACGCCACGGCAAGGTCATAAAACTCAAAGGCGTTGACTACCGTCGAGATTCCCTTCACCTTGAATACACGCTCCGCTGATTCAAAACTGATTTCAGGTGTGCTACGGGTGGATTCACAAATTACGGTCTTCATGCGGCGAGTGGCTTGTGCAGTGGTGTCTGAATGCGGCTGATGCAAATAAAGCGATCTGCTGAATGTTCGCGAATACTCACATCAATCGATAATGCTCCTTTACGCAATATCTGGAGCAACCCCAATCCGGCTCCTCCTTTTTCACCGAAATGCGCACTATTGATTTGGGTTTGAAACGCCTCCTTGCGTTCGGTTTCGTTCAATCCGTGAATATGATCAGCATGTTCCTTTAAGCGAATGGCATCAGCCGGATGCGCTTCATTTTCAAGTTGAAACGTCAAGCAGTCTTTTTCAATCGTCCACGTAAACGTGACTTTATTATCCAAGCTATAGCGCATGCCGTTATCCAAGAGTTCAATGGCGAAGCTGCACAGCTTACGAATGTCTTTTCGAGGTCCCAGATTTTTATATAAAACACCCGAGAGCAGATCCACGAAATCCACGATTCCTCCCTCATCGATTTTTCCAAAATACCGCAGTGCGTTGTCAATCATAGCCTTGTTGTTTTACAGTTTTTCATGGCCCCTGTCGTTAGGGACATAGTTCAAGTGTTCTTCTTTACGCATTTTATAGCGAAAGGTTACCACCCCATGCAGCAGGTATGTTGGAAAGGTTGTTTCTTTGCGCCCCGATGAAAACAAGAACGCTTCGTCAGAATAAAGTCAATGTGGTCACCCTGGGATGTGCCAAAAACATCTTCGATAGCGAAGTGATGATGGCTCAGCTCAAGGCCAACGCCTTCGAGGTTGAACACGAAAGTGAGGACCGTGATGCTGAGATTGTCATTGTCAATACCTGCGGCTTTATCGATAATGCCAAAGAAGAAAGCATCAATACGATTCTCGCCTGGGCAAAGGAGAAGGAAAAGGGTAACGTGCACAAATTGTACGTCACCGGCTGCCTTTCGGAGCGCTACAAACCGGAGCTCGAAAAGGATATTCCGGAGGTCGACGCTTTTTTTGGAACCCGTGAATTACCACGTTTGCTCAAAACTTTGAAGGCTGATTACAAGCACGAGCTTGTTGGTGAGCGTCTTTTAACCACACCGGCCCATTACGCGTATTTCAAAATTAGCGAGGGGTGCGATCGTCCATGTTCATTCTGTGCCATTCCACTCATGCGTGGTAAACACGTGAGCACTCCTATGGAACAGTTGGTGGCCAATGCGAGAAAACTGGCTGCGGGCGGCACGAAGGAGTTAATTCTCATTGCACAAGACTTGACTTATTACGGATTGGACATCAACAAAAAGCGCGAGTTGTCGGATTTGTTGAAGCGCCTGAGCGATGTGGAGGGAATCAACTGGATTCGTTTGCAATACGCTTTCCCTTCCGGCTTCCCGATGGATGTGCTGGACGTGATGAACGAGCGAGATAATATTTGCAAGTACTTGGATATGCCGCTTCAACATGGCACAACGCGTATGTTGCAAGCCATGCGACGTGGCATTACCCGTGAGAAAACGGATGCACTCATCGCAGACATTCGTTCACGTGTACCGGATATTGCACTACGCACTACGTTGATTGCCGGTTTCCCGGGTGAAACGCAAGCTGATTTTGAAGAAATGCTGGAATGGGTGGAACAAACCCGTTTTGACCGACTCGGGATTTTTACCTACTCGCACGAAGAGAATACACACGCCTATGGCATGAAGGACGATGTGCCGGCGAAAGTGAAGCGCAAGCGCGCAGATGCCGTGATGGAAGCGCAGTCGCATATCTCCTATGAGTTGAACCAACGCTTTGTGGGTAGGGATATGAAAGTCCTCATCGACCGCGTGGAAGGAGATACTTACATCGGAAGAACGCAGTACGATTCACCCGAGGTGGACAATGAGGTAATCATTCCCACTGCAGCAGGTTATTTGCGTGTGGGCGATTTTGCAGAAGTACACATCGACTCCGCGGAACATTATGATTTGCACGCAGCGCCTATTAACAATGCTTGAACGAAAATGCTTATGCGTAAACCAGTGCCCGGATTGCAAAGGGTGGACGCACAGCAGTGCGTCCCTACTTCACTATTTCACTAATCACTATTTACTAATTATATGAACTTTACAATTGGCTCTAAACTCACTCACCCAACCTATGGTGAAGGCGTTGTCTTCGGTATGGATGAGCACAAGTACAAAATCTATTTTCGTGAACATGGCGAGAAGGAATTGGGCAAAGCCTATGATGGCTTTCAATTGTTGGAACCCGGTCAGGCATTAACGGCTACGGTTGAGCTGGAGGATGTGGTGGATGCGGTGAAGAACGTGTTCGACATGTATTATGATGCCGCTGATTTTGTAGATCTCGCTGATAAATGGGACGGGGGTATGCTCTTGATTCAACCCAAAGATTCTTCCCTCAAACCGAAGGAGGTTCCGGTTGACACCTTCTTCCATAAGATTGTCATGTTGCGTGATCGTTTGCGCGTACTGGAGCAAAAAATCAACGCCCATCCGAAGCTCACCGACGCGGATAAGGTAGAAATGCAGCAATACATCACGCGCATATACGGTTCGCTGACCACCTTCAATGTGCTCTTCAAATCGAAGAACGATTGGTTTGTGGGCGAAAGCGGCAAGGGTGAAGCGGAGTAATCGCTCGCTGTTCTATTCACAATTGTTGATATCGCTTGTGGATGGCGTGTTGTAAAGTGGCTGCCTTAAGTCATGGACAGCCGTGAACAAATCATGTACTTTCCCATTGCCTTTCAACGCGAAAGGCAGCGTTTTTTCAGTTGAAAATCGTTTCAGAATCCACGCGGGATGAAGAATTGGCTTGGGTTCAATCGTTGAATTCGGATATCAAAAACCTGTTGACCCTCTATTTTGGTTGATATGGACAACAGCATTTTAGCTCATTGCCGGTGCCCCGATGAATAGTCGGCTGATTTTAGGCAATCAGGCACATGGCGGAAGTTTCGGACGCTAGCGTTCGGATGCCCTGAAAGGGAAATTGAGCAAAGGTTTAGATTTCGAATGACCGGGTTGAATCTCCGTCAAGGCAGAGTCCCGTGTGGATTTTTTATTTGGTGCCGCTGCTTGTTTCTTTGCAGCATGAATTCAACGGCACAACTTCCTGTCATGGAAACCTTTTATACCGTGCAAGGGGAAGGTGCTTTTGCCGGAGCACCTGCGTATTTCATTCGTCTTGCCGGCTGCGATGTCGGCTGTGTGTGGTGCGATGTCAAGGAAAGTTGGGATGCAGCAAAGCATCCGATGCAAACTGTGGCCGCATTGACTGAGGCTGTCGCACAATCGGGAGCACCGATTTGTGTGATTACGGGTGGAGAGCCCACCATGCATAATCTCGTGGACCTTACCCAAGCACTGCGCGCCCGAGGCATTCGAACTCACTTAGAAACTTCCGGAACACAACCGCCTACGGGAGAATGGGACTGGATAACGTTTTCACCCAAAAAATTCAAAGCGCCGCTGTCGGAATACTACACGAAATCGCACGAGTTGAAAGTCGTCATCAATCATGTGAGTGATATTCCTTGGTCGCAAGAGCATGCCGATAAGATGCCTGCGCAAACTGCCTTCTACATGCAGCCCGAATGGGAAAAGCGCGAAGTCATGCAAGGGCATATTCTGAATTACATCCGCGCTCGCACGCAATGGCGCATCTCTGTGCAAACGCACAAGTATCTGGGAGTCGATTGATTTACGGATTCTCGTAGAGCGCGATTTTCTTCTCACCGTTGACATCGATGCTACCGCGGAACATGCCGGTGGTTGTGAAAGGCATTGCAATGTTTCCGGCACGATCGATAGCAATACATCCACCACGGCCTTTAATGGCCTTCAGTTTTTTCATCACCACTGAATCACAAGCGCTTTGCAAATCAGCTTGGCCATAGCGCATCATGGAAGCAATGTCGTGCGCTACATTCAATCGAATGAAGTCTTCACCTTTGCCTGTGCAGCTCACGGCGCATGTCGCATTGTCGGCATATGTTCCGCTACCAATGATCGGCGAGTCACCGATGCGACCATAGCGCTTGTTGGTGAGTCCGCCGGTAGATGTGCCTGCGGCCAGATTTCCATGGATGTCCAAGGCCACGCAGCCTACTGTCCCATATTTTTCTTCGCGCGGCGTAGTATTGATAGAGGCCTTCTTTTTTTCGGAATGATCCAGTTCTGTTTTATCGTCTTCGATGGCTTCCTGCAACTGTTCCCAGCGATGCTGTGTGAAGAAGTAGGACGTATCGACCCATTCAACGCCCTGTTCTTTGGCGAATTCTTCTGCGCCTTGCGCTTGCAGCAAAATGAACTCTGATTTTTCCATCACCTTGCGAGCAAGACCAATGGGGTTTTTAATGTGGCGCACACCGGTGACGGCCCCACATTCGAGATTTTCTCCATTCATGATGGCTGCGTCCAGTTCGTTATGACCATCATGTGTAAACACTGCTCCTTTGCCGGCGTTGAAGAGCGGACAATCTTCCAGCACGATGATAGCCGCTTCTACAGCATCGATAGCGCTGCCACCATTTTTCAGAATGGTTTCACCGGCAAGCAAGGCGCTGTCGAGAACCTGAATGTATTCTTGCTGTTGTTCTTCACTCAGATTCATCTTCACCAGATTACCGGCACCACCGTGAATAGCAAGGGCATATTTTCCTTTCATCGTGTTTTCTTTTTTTGAAGTTGATGGCTGATTACAGGCAGCTAGCAAAGCAATCAGAAAAATGGCGAGTAGTGGCCTCATGGTATTTTAATAGAAGTGAGCAAACCCACCACAAAGTAGGCATTGTTGCCTCCACTGCGTTGCAGCTGTTGCTGAAGTTGATAATAACCGGCGAAGCGCAGACGCTCGCTGTAAGTGTAGGAAAGACCGGCTGAGCAGCGGAATTGATCAATACCACTTCTCCGAACGTGATTTAGTGGAACCATGATGTCAGCGGTCGCGTTGATTGCCCAATAGTAGTTGATTCTATACCTCACCGAAAAGTGATTGCGATTGTACCACACGGGCCCGCGGTAGGCGTCATTGAAATGTTCTCCGTAGACCAATTGTTGCAGTCGATTACGCGCTCCAAAACTCCATTTACCAAAACCTTTGCTCCATTGAAGTGTGTGGTAAAAGAGCTGTCGGTGTTCGTAGGTGTTTTCCAAATTGCGAAATCCGATTTGGCGCACGTGAAATTCCGTGCTCCAATTTCGATTAATGCTATATCCCAACGACACATCCGAGAAGGCGAACCACAATTCGTTCAAGTTTTGATTAAAACTGGCTTGCGTGCCCACCGTAACATCCCACGAACGATTCAATTGCTTGCTCACTGAAATCCCGGTGACACCAACGAAATCCTGTTGCTGACCTTGGGCACAATGCGTCCATGATAGCAGCAATGCGAAAGCTATGTAGCACAGCGATTTCAATAGTCGTAGCGATTGATTTTGTCGTAGATGATTTTTCCGCTGCCATCAGTGGTGGTTTTGCGCAATAGCATTCCACGGAAATCATAAGTGAAAACCGTTTCTTTCTTCAACACGTTTGATTCATCGAATACCTGTTCGCGGGTTCGGTCATCGAGGTTGTTGTAGGTATAAACAGTGCGCTCTTTTAGTTTTCCATCAGTCGTGAGTGTTTTTTCGATAAGCAAGTTATGATCGTCGTAGCGTTGCTCGAGTCGACTGTGTGTGTGTGCTACCGAGTCGATGCTCGTCTGTAGCGTTAGTTTTCCTTTCTTATTGTATTCAAAAAATTCAACCTGCGTGCACACGCTGTCCGCATTGAATTCGTACACTGCCGTCTCTCTGCCTTTGCGGTCGTAATAAACAGTCGAATACGATAAGTTTCGTTTCTCTTTTTGATTGGACTCCACACGCGATTGCACTACCTTAATTTTCCGGTTGGCGATTTGTCGCTGCTCCTGTGCCGCTAAAGACGCACAGGCAAAGCTTACACATAAAATAAGAAAGGCGCGTATCATGGTTGGGCAAGGGTATTCATACGTTCCATTTCGACTATTTCCTTGCGGTCGCTGATTGTAATCTCTTGGATTACCGGTGACTGACCATCGATAGCGTAGGGATCGAAGCTATACGTGTAGAGCGTGTACTTGCCTTCATACAAAAAGGGAAAGCGGAAGTTGCCGTTATAGTCTGTCTTTACGCGTTTGTCAAATCCGGTATTATCGCCGTAAACGATGTAGACATAGACATCCTCTGCAGCATAATCGGCAATGGTATCAGTGAGTGATCCGTTGAGCTGATAGGTCCAGACTTGACCCTTGATCTCAGCATCGCCACCGACGCCGGGTTCTTTTTTACAGCCCCATAACAGCATGCCCATAAGGCCAATAATCAGTGCGTTTTTCATAGCGAAAAAGTATGTTGAATAGTCAGTTCGTTCGGTATCTCTTGTGCCACCAAAATAAGGAGGTGATTGTCTTTGCGTTTCATCAACTCGCGAATAACGACATGTTGCATTTCGGAGCTCAACCCCAGAAAGGGTTCGTCGAGCAAAAGGATTGGTTTTCGTGTCAGCAGCGCACGCGCGAAGTTGAGCATGCGACGTTCGCTTGATGCGAGGTTACTTCCTTGTGCTTTTAGAGGTGCGGCCAGGTATTGCTCCGCTTGCTCCGCGGTTGTGAGTCCTAGCGTGGAAAGCAGCGACGCCGCTTGCGATTTATTTTTCTCTTTGCGACTGTAGGAAACAGCTTCGAAAATTGTTTTTCCGATAAGCGGATAATCTTCGCCAACGATGGTCATGATTTTACGAAGGTCGTGCGCGCCGATTTCCTCAAGATTGTGTGGGCCAATCATAATCGTTCCCTTGCTCGGCGAATAGAGTTTCAGCAATAGTTTGAGCAACGTTGATTTACCGCTTCCCGATGGCCCTTGAATACGATAAATACCGGGAGAGGAAAGCTTCCAATCGGTGATGCGCAATAAAGTTGCTTCCGAAGAAAAGCCGAATTCAACGCCATGCAGGTGTACCGATAGATCTTTGCTCAAGTCTTTGGAGTCGTGTTGTGTGTGCATCACTTCCGCAGGACTATTTAGAAGGGCTGTCAGACTTTCAAAGGAAGTTGCACCGGCGTTAAGGAAGGAAGGCACGCGCAGCAAGCGGCGAAATGCGCTTTGCATGTAGAGCAGCATCAATATAAAAATCAGGAGTGCTCCATGGGCAGTAGGTTGATCACTGAACAGGGGGGAAGCGCAGTATAACAAAGTGCCAATGGCAATAAACACAACGATTTGAGGAATGCTCTTATTGAGCGCATTGATGCGATGAAAACCAATTGCACTCTTAAGCAACGCATCGTTGCGTTTGGTGAATTTGGCTTCTTCCGGATGGGCGCGGTTGAACGCCTTAATTGTTGTGAATGCCTGAAGGCGCTGTTCTATGAATCCAATAAGGGATGCGCGTGAATTACGGCGCATTTCATTCGGTGACGTTTGTAGTTTGGATAGTCCGGCCATCAGCAATGCACTCACCGCCATGATTGCAGCTAGAATCCAGGTAAGATTGGCATCAATTCGAAACAAAATCGAAAATGCAAGCAACAGAAACAGGATGTCGGCAATACACTTGATGATTCCTTTGGAGAGATAGTATTGAAGGGCGAGCATATCGCTGCTGTAGCGCAAGAGATACTTGCCGGCAGACTTGCGTGTGAAGGTGGTATAACTGTGATTGATTTGCGCGTGGAAGATGAGGTAGCGCATGCGATAGGCAAAGCGCTCCTCAATGGTTCTCATGCCAATGGCTTCTGCCCAGCTGCTTAATGCTTTCAAAATGACAAAGCACAGGAAGAAGATGAAATACGATTGCAAATCAGGAATGTTGATTCCCAAATCGTGAAGGAGTTGACTCTTGCCGCTGTTGTCCTGAAACGATAGTTCGTAGTAAACGCCTATGCTCAAGGGTAGCAAAACACTCAACAAGGAACCGATAAATGCAGCAAACAGGGTGAGGACAATAATGCGCTTGTTCGAAGCTACGAACCTGAGAAGAATAGTCTTTCCTGAAAGGATCATGAAACGCCTACAGTCAATTTACGGTCGAATATAGCGTTTAATTCTCCTGTCATGATCTGATCGATGGTATGCACCGGAACATCCTTGCGGTCTGTCACCTCTTGAATCAGCAGTGGACTCATCGTAAAGCGCCCGCTGATCATGCACGGACGAATATTCATTTGTTTCAAGACGTCCAATCCGGACATCACACTCAAACTATCGCCGCAAGAGAATACGGTGTTGTGAATGGTTGACATAAAGCGCTCATCATTCAGCAGGAATGAGGTTTCGCGCTGAAATAGACCGTCGGCGATTTCCATCACGATATAGGCGGGCTTGTATTGTCCAATTTCCTCCAGCAATGATTGATAGATGTCGAGTATGGTTTCTTTATCCAATAAGTAAGTAGATGGGAATCCCATGTTGCTAAAGTCCATAGCGATGTCAGCACCGCAGTCAGTCACATAGTCAATGTCTTTGGTATAGACCGTACCGGTAAGTTTGATAAAGGCCACTTGCTCACCGGTGGTTTTTAGTCCTCGTGCAATGTGCGCTGCAGTGGTCGTTTTGCCACTATCCATCGTTGAGCCAATGGACAAAATAACCTTGGCATCACCCGGAACTTTGCCCGTGAAGGCATTACGCTTTTTGCCACGGAATTTCGTGTTGATGACTGCTCCCGATTCGTCGCAGCAATAACCAACGAGTTGAACCGTGGTAGGCTCGTAATCTTCCAACGATGCGTTTTTGGTGCGCACGATACCGATCACTCCTCCTGCGCCAATGACGTGATAAACATCGAGTGGCGTCTCAGGCACATAACCTTCGTATTGCGATGTCGCGTAGCGGTCACCGAATGCGGCCAGCACATAGTCACCGTCAAAGATGCTGTGTGAGCGCTTATCGATGCACTGCAAGCTACTGTGACGATCAACTTCAAGGATTTGGAATAATCCTACATCACCGGCCTTTGGTGCACGGGTTGAAGCAATGTCCTTGTTGATGCTGTATTGTTCTACGCCACGAGTGACGATGGTCTGTTTAATGCGCATGGTTAGTTTTTGATGAAAGAATGAGTATGTTGTTGGTCGGCATCAAATTGAATGATGTAGTAACCTGCCGGCAATTCACTGACATCAAGGTTTTGTTGAATAGATTGAATTTGAATTTGACGAATGGTATTTCCAAGCGTACCGATGAGGCGCGCTGTTGTTCCTAGATAGTTAGGCGCGACGCTCAATTGAAGCGCACCTGAAGTTGGATTAGGAAAGAGGCTTGGTTGTTTAACAGAGATATCGTTTGCACCAAGTGCTATGTCATATTTCACGACAACGATATCGCGCAAACTTTCGGTTTGCCAAATGCTTCCGGCAACAATGAGTTGACTGCCTGACATCGTCAATGTATTGCAGATGTTTAAGGTATCCGATTGCGCAAAAACAGCAGAGTTCAAAAACGTACCACTGGCGTTTTCATAGCCCAATAAGGTGAGGTGATAGTTGATATCCTCAGCAGATCCTGCATTGGTGTGACAGGCAATTAGAATATTACCCGAATTATCGAATGTGATAGCATCGCCCAGGTCATCAAGTCCTGTGGGAGAATTGTAAGGTACCGCCCATTGGTATGCTCCCGAAGCGTTGTATTTCAGCGTAAGACAGTCAAAATTGTAGGTCGGTGAAGGTGCGTTTGCGATGGTACCAACAATAACGAAATCTCCCGCTGATGACGCTGCCAGATGTTCGCCATACACCGCAAGTCCTGTAGGATGATCGTAAAGCTGATTCCATACTTCCTGACCACTGCTGCTTACCTGAGCAAGAGCGATATGAGTGGGCAATGAATCCAACTGATCGGCGACATTCACCAGCAGCGTTATGCTTTCATTCGCACCGAGGATGCTCTGTTTGAAGTTGTCGTGATTGCTGTTGAAATTGTAGGTCCATTGTTCTGCACCGGCCGAATTGTATTTGATGACGATTGCATCCTCGTTGCTGCCATTATTGGCTTGACCACACACGTAAACACTTCCGTTTGTTGCAACATGAATATTTCTGCCTCGATCTATCCCCGCGCCGCCACTGTGAATACTGCTCCAGAGCAGATTTCCGTTCGAATTGTATTTGGCTGTGAATAGTTCATCGTTGATGATAATCGGCGAAGAATTGATATCCGTTTTCCCGGTGATATAAATATTGCCTTGCGCATCGGTCGCTAAGTCGTAAGAGCGATCCGACTCATTGGCCGTTCCGTTGAATTGCGTGGTCCACAATAGATTTCCTGCGTTTGAATACTTGATGAGCGTAATGTCCGAACCCGTGCCTGAATTTTTCGTGTAACCGGAAACGATGACGTTGTTGCTATTATCCAGCGCAATCGCATTCGCCTCCTCATCACTGCCGAATAATGTTCCTGATAATCGGCGTGTCCAGAGCGTGTCTCCGTTAGCGGTCAGTTTGCATACAAACATATCGCGATCGGTATCCTTGCCCACGGAATAACCGCAGAGGTAGATGTTGCCTGCATTGTCAACCACTGTCTCGCGCACGTTGTCGCTGTTATCGCCGCTGCCATTCCACAGCGAAGAACTCACCGCGGTGCCTTGTGCGTCGTACTGGATAAGATAGGCATCACGGCGCGATTGATTGTTTTCGGTGTGACCGGCTACCCAGTATTTCCCTTGGCTATCGAACAAACATGCTGCTGCTTCATCGTCTTTTCCGGCTGCACCTGCGAACACTTTCGTCCAAATTGCACTACCTGTTGTACTGTAAAGAATGCTTACCATATCGTTTTGAATCAGTGCACCCGTCGCTGCATCTGAATATCCTGTGACCAGCACTTCGCCGGTAGCGGAAATGGCCACATCCTGCACAATGTCATCATTGGCTCCAGTTCCGTCATACGTTGCTGACCAAAGCTGTGCACCATCAGCGCCATACTTGATCACCCTGTAGTTGTAATTGAGAATCGCTGAAGCCGTTCCATCACTGCGACCGGCCACTGCAAAGGTTCCATCAGGATGAACAGCGATGTAATCCGCTCTGTCATCTTCTACAAAATCAAACGCTACATTGAAGAGTTCAACGCCGGTTGGGCTGTACTTCAAGGTGCGGAAGTCATCATCGTTACCATTATCGCTGCGTCCCGTCACATAACAATTGCCCTGAGAATCAACGCCCATATCTGCAGCACGATCAATGTCGCCATTATCAAAAATGCGTGTCCATATCACGGTACCTGCTGCATCGTATTTAATCGTTGCATAATCGTCGTCACCGCCGTTAAATGAACGACCTGCAACGAAGACATTACCGGATGCATCCGTATCGACAGCAACAGCACGATCGATTTCATTGCCAGAGCCGTTGAAGCGAGCTACCCATTGTTGTGCGCCGGTGGCGTCATACTTAATGGTGAGAAAGTCGTCATTGGTAATACTGCTCGGGTCGCGATCACTTTCACCCGTAACCAAAATGTTACCGGCGTCATCAATCGCAATCGCATTGGCTTGATCGTATTGATTGAAAGCCGCATCATTGTAATGAGCGCCCCAGATGGAATCACCGGTGGTGGTAACAGCAAGTGTGAAGAAGTCGAAACCGACACCTGCATTGCTCACTTCGCCCGTGGCGTAAACAGTACCGTTGCGGTAAGCAATGTCGTAGGCAATATCAGGACCTTGACCACTGCCGCGCCAGCTTTTTTTCCAAAGCAGATTACCTGAGGAGTTAAATGCGCAGATCAAAAAATCAGCATTTTCATCGGTGACTTGGGTATATCCACCGGCATAGACGTTACCATTTTCATCCGATGTCAAACACGTAAAGTGATCGGTGTAGTCGCCGACACCATTGTAGGTTCTTACCCAAGATTGATTGAATTGGGCAATGGCAAAGGCTGGAGTGAAGAGGAATGCGAGTAGTAGAGATTTCATAATTAATTGCAAGTGTTGCCGTACGCGGCTATGAATAGAAGTAAGTCTGAAACAGCAATAATTCCATCGTTGTTAATGTCTTCAGGGCAGGGTGTTGTTGATGAGAATATGCAGGAGCCATTATCGCTTGTAGCGGCCGAATCATAATTCGTAGCGCCCGGATAGGTACAACCTTCTATGGGCGCGGGATAGGAGCAGCTTCCATCATCAATGGTAGCGGCAGGATTGTAATTCAACGCGGAATTGGTCGTGCAACCGGGAATACTTTGTGGAAATAAACAGCTTCCATTATCAGCGGTTGCAGTGGCATCGTAATTCAGCGCATAGTTGTACGTGCAACCCAAAATTCCCCCTGAGTTGAATACGCAACTTCCATCATCGCTGTTCGCTGAAGCACTGTAATTAGTTGCTCCCGGGTAAGTGCATCCCGGTATCTCTGCCGGATAGGTGCACGTACCATCATCGATAGTTGCAGTTGAATTGTAGTTCAGGGCTTGTGCATTCGTGCAACCCGGAATACTTTGAGCGAACTGACAATTTCCTGCATCAGAAGTTGCAAGGGGATTGTAGTTAAGCGCATTGCTGTATGTGCAGCCGGTGATGGGCTGCGGATAAACACAGCTGCCATTATCTACGGTTGCATTTACGCTGTAGTTGAGTGCAGCACTATTGGTGCAGCCGGGAATGATTGCAGCAAAACTGCACGAGCCATCATCAATCGTTGCTGCATTTGAATAATTCAATGCGTTTATATAAGTGCAACCGGGGATGCCCGATCCAAACACGCAACTACCATCGTCAGCCTGTGCCGCGGCATTGTAATTCAGCGCGGCGATATAGGTGCAACCACTGTTGGGAATCGCATAGGTGCAAGTTCCGTTATCGATGGTCGCATTGCTGTTGTAATTGGTGGCGCTTGCATTGGTGCATCCGGGAATAGGCTGTGGATATTGACAGGTTCCGTCATCACTTTGAGCCGACGGATTAAAATTGATTGCGTTTGAATAGGTACATCCCGCAATCGGTTGCGGATAAATGCACGTTCCATTGTCAATGGTAGCCGAAGCGTTGTAGTTCGAAGCTGTGGGGTTCGTGCAGCCTGGAATAGGAGAAGGATACACGCATGAACCATTGTCAACTTGCGCAGCTGGATTGTAATTTGTAGCATTCACATAGGTGCATCCCGCAATCGGTTGAGGATAGATGCATGTTCCATTGTCGATGGTAGCCGAAGCGTTGTAGTTCGAAGCTGTGGCGTTCGTGCAACCTGGAATAGGAGATGGATACACGCATGAACCATTGTCGGAGTTCGCAGCAGCGTTGTAGTTCAAAGCGTTCGAATAGGTGCACCCTTCAATAATGCATGAACCATCGTTCTGCGTTGCCGCAGGATTGTAATTGGAAGCGGCAGCATTGGTACAGCCGGGAATTTGGTTGGTATAACAGCTATTTACCTGCCCGGGAGTTCCGTTGTTTTGGGTACCTGTGCAGTAACTCGCCGGTATATTGTTGTCTAAGTTGTAGTTTGTCAATTCCAGTGAAGGTCCCGTTCCATCGGCTGCGGCGGGCCAGCAGTTGGAGTAGTAGGTTACCTGATCGGCAAGTACGTTGTTGTTGGTATACAGTCGTATTTCTTCGCTTTCGTTGTTGAGGTCATCGGTGAACGCATACACATTTACGCCGGCCGCAGCAAAGGTTGCCGGAGTGGCAACAGCTAAAACGAAACCATTGGCAGGAATTGAAGCACCTATGGGAAACGTGCAGTCGACACCACCACTGATGCGCCATCCGGCGATGTTTACCGGTGAGGTAGTATTGTTGTGGATTTCAATGAATTCATGGGTGATGTCGGTGAAGCCAAGGTATTCATTGGGGTTGAAATGAATTTCATTGAAATGTACTGCAGACACTGTAAGCACGCACGTACCGTCGTCAACCGTTGCATTCGCATTGAAGTTGAGCGCTTGACTATTGGTGCAGCCGTTAACTGCGCATGAACCGTTATCCACTGTTGCAGCAGGATTGAAGTTCGATGCATAAGGATTTGTGCAACCTGCAACCGGTGTTGTGGTGCTATAGAGTCGCAGGTAATCGAAGGCGAACTCTTCCGACTGAGCGGTGCACGCCGTATAAATGCGCAATTGAAGCGATGTTCCCGTGACAGGAATATTGGCAGAGAACTGTTGCAGTGCAGGGGTTAACGCAGGGCCTTCGCCAAGACCGTTGAGGTCAGCGTCATGAAATAGACCGGAATTGGATTGAGGCGCTGCAGCAGCGAACTGGAGGATTTTTGTCCAGGGTCCGCCATTCATGCTGTATTCCACATACAGGATATCGTCGAAATCCCAGCCGGCCGACGGATTACCTGAGCCGAACAAACCGCGGAATTGCAATCCTGTTTGCCCGGTTACGTTGATGGCTGCAAACGTGATGGTTTTATCCGGATTACCGTCTCCACCGCCGGCATTAATGTTCAGGTTTTCTCCTGCCCATAAAAAATTCCCGTGCTTGTTGCTGTAGGGAGCAACTGTATTGGAAATGTTGGAGCCGTTAGTGCGGTTGTAATGACCGTTGAGATTAGCCGTAAAAACCGATGGTGAGGTATAGGCTGTGCCTAGTCCATTGGTTTCAAAGTCCTGGGTCCATATTTGGGCCGATGCACTGCTCAAGATTGAACAGAGTAATACCAATAGGAGGGAGCTCTTTCGGGAAAGGGAATGCATGGTTAAGTTCAGTTAAGGTTACAACGACGAAAGAACAAATCTTGGGAAACACCCCATAATTTAATCTTGCGGATGACTGCGCGGAGTAGTCACCGAAAAAATACGCGACACATTGAATCCAAATTGAATGTCGCCTTCTTTCCAGCTACCTGTCGTTTCCGTGATGAAGCCTTTTTCGTTCATCGGTTTGCTGTTGGTGAAATGAAGCTGGAAAACGTGTCCTCCGGTTTCAATATCGAAGCCCAATGAAAGGGAATTTTTATAGACAGGGTCAATTTGTCCGTCTGGTACATACACCCATTCCGCATTGAACGATGAGCGCTTGGTTAGCTTATATCTACCACCTAAACCCAAGGCGTAAACATCATTCTTCACAGTGGAATCAGCTATTAGATTACGGTGAACCAGCGTTGGAGCCATTTGTAGGGACAACGCATCGTTAACTTTTCGGGCAATCAAAAGCTGATGGCAGTAGTACATCCTTGAAGTGAAATAATTTTTACGATCAGGGGTGTCAAACGGAGTTGCGCGCAGAACGGCAGAAGAAAACCACGAAATAGTCACCGGCATGTTCTTCAATCCTGATGACTGACGGAGGATTTTGTACTTCACGAATCCATCAATTTCCTTATTGACGTTGGAGCGTCCGATGCCGACCATAAAACGATCGGTGATTCCGTATTCGAAACCCAGGCGCATATATGCCTGATCCAAGCCCCACAAGTCACGCGCTCCTGAGTTAATCGTTCCGAAGCGGTGTGAAATGCGAAAGTCGAGGTGACCCGCAGCAGCGTTTTCTATCGAGTGCATGTTGATGACACGTGTCGATTTGAAAGTAGCAATCGTATAATCCAGGGTTGGTTCGTCATCACCGAGGAGTGAGAGGAGATCCGTGGTGTCTTGTTGGCTCCGCGCCGCTGTAAACAAAAACAGAGCTGAGATCATCAGCCCTGTTTTTAGTTTGTTTGCCAAAGGATAGTTCGACATTATTTTTTCAATTCAGTGAGTGTTGTTTTGCAGAGCACGTCAATAACATTAGAGATATTGTCAGCTTTGTCGCCGGGGATTTTTACGTCGAAATCACTTGCTTTTACAGTGAACTTGGCTTCTGTATTCACCTTGCCGTCGGCCACGGTAAAGGTAGCATCTGTAGCCACCGGTTTAGTCACTCCGTGCATGGTTAACTCGCCTGTCACTTTCGCCTTGTAGGTTCCGGCTTTGGTGAAATTCACTGTGGAAGGATTTTCGATTTTTCCTTTGAAATTGGCTTTTGGAAATTTATCACTCTCCATGTATGTCTCATTGAAGTGTTCGCCCATAAAGGCGTTTTCGAAAATGAAGCCTTTGATCAGAACGGCTATTTCAATTGCTCCGGTAGGTACGTCTAAAACAACTGATGCTTTATTGTTGGTCGCCTCAATCTTTTCGAGCTTCGCATTGGACGAGAATTTAATACTGCCGTCTTTGGTAAAAAACTTCTGTGCGTTCATGCTCATGGTTGCGGCGAGCATAAGGCCGATAACGAAAACATTTTTCATAGTAGTGAATTATTTTGGTGTTACAACAACGCCTTGATTCAATTGAACTTCTCCGAAGATGTCATTCAAAAAGCCGTTGCAAATGCCTTTAACTTCAATCATTGTGCCGCTCTGAACATTCGCTGCGGTGGCTCCTGCCATGAGTGTCACGCTTACTGTGCTCATGTCGGTGTCGGTCTTCAAAACGATTTGCGTATTGCCGGAAGGATCTGTGGACGTCGATTCCACTTCACCGGATAGTTGAATCACCTTGTCTTTGTACTTCGCCCAACTGGCCGCTTCATCGGTGGCGAATTCCGTGAAGAGTTGGCTTGACGTTACCGTTGCAAACGGCTTTTCGTCATCCGCCGTGCGATGTGGTTTGTTCCACAAATAGGCTCCTATGCCTGCAGCGATGAGTGCCAATACAAATAAGGCAATGATTATTTTTTTCATAGTTATTCTCGATATCCGTTTTGTTGCCACAAGGTAAAGGCTTGCACATCGCAAACATTCATGCCCGCAGAAGGTGGCATGATTGCACCGGAGGAGCAGCTGTTACCTTCAACCACACGACATACAATTTCTTCTTTGAGTGTATTCACGTCGGTAAAGCTACTAAGGTCCGGAAACTCGCCTGCTCCGTGACAACTAACGCAATTGTTATTCAGGATAGGTGCCAATCGAGTCGTGTAAGCTGAAGTTGTGTCTGTACAACTCACTTGTGTGCCGTAGAGGTAGGCTTCATTGTCGTAGTAACAGGAATGAAATGCAACCATAACAGTCAGCAGCAAAAGGGAAGTGGTGAATGCTGTTTTCATTTCAATTAATTGTTAGGCATTCCGGCATCAATCCAGTTTTGGAATTGTTGCTTGTAGCAGTCAGGAAGTCCTGTCGTATTGGGTGGCATAATCGGTGTTCCACCCGTGCCATGCAACGCATTCATAAAATCTGAATTTTGCACCATGTTGACCAATTGACTGTGTGTGCCCAGAGCAAAACCACCGCTTGGGTTATTTCCCCCATGACAGCCGTCGCAAAATAGATCGATGATAGGGGCCAAGTTAACACTGTAGGAAAATGCAGCGGGATCACAGTCCTCCTGACAACTATTGTTCTGAGCGCCTTCATTTATCCACTCAGCGATGTCGTCGATTTGTTCTTGCGAAAGTTGCGGAGATCCTGCCGGTGGCATGGGATCGTTGTTATCCATGATTCCCTTATCCCACAAATCAGAGCTGTTTAAATCGTTGGGCTCTACTTGTTGCATGATGTGCGCATAGTCGGTCAGAATAACATTGTCTTCTGCGGTGATGGCGTCATGACACTCCGGAACCGCGCACATGGAATTCAAGAGTGGCTGTATCGTGTTAACGAAATACACCGAGTCGGGGTCACAGGGGTCGGGATTCACGACAATGAGCGTATCTGTTCCACCATTACCACCGCCGTTTCCGCCACCATTGTTATCATCCAGTAAGTCCGGGTGATGTTTACAAGCCTCCAAGGTAAAGGCCAGGAAAGCGCAGGTGCCAATTAAATACAGGAAGAGTCTCATGCTATTTTCAACGGAGTAAAATTAGAAAAATTGCCACAGCGCTAAAGTTGACCTAAGTCAATGTTATAAACAAACAGGCTTATCGTTTCTGAAACTGCGAAGCAGCGACCATGCGGCCTGCGGCAAGCAATCCGATGGTATAGGTTCCGGTCCCCAGGTCATTTACATCCAATGAAAGTTGACCATTTTTTCTCAGCTGCTCCATCGAGTTGAATGACTTAACCTTGCGGCCTTGCAGATCAAAGATGATGACCTCGTCGATATGAATAGGTAGCTGTTCTGTTGAAATACCGAGTGTATGGGTGCAGGGGTTAGGGAAGGTGGTGAATTGAGAGCGTAACGCCAGAATATTCTCCATACCTAAAGCAGCAGCAGAAACTACTTGGCTGGTGTTATAAACGTAATCAAACGATTCATGATCATCATTGTTGGCAGCCAAACCGGCAACATAGAAGGTGATGTTTCCAATATCTGTAGCTGGCGCATCCCACGTAAACGTGAAGGTATGGCTGTTGGAGGTTGCACCTGTATTGTTGTTGTGCGTAATGGCCTTGCGCTGAAAACCACCAATCGTTTTGTTTTTGATTTGGGTACCGGAGCCGGCGTGAAGGGTTCCTGCGTTATCGCCATTGGGTTTTAATGCCTCAAAGCAGAGTCCGAACAGATTTACACCCGCTTGCTCTACCGTGACAGAAATTGTATAGGTTGTCCCCGGTGTGTAGGTCCAATCCACCAAATTCGGAGCAGAAATGCTCACCGATCCATTGCCTGAATTAACGGCGTACGAATTGTGGCAATCGGTATCGCTACAGGTCGTTTCACCGGGAGCACCCGAAGCGCCTGCCTTGCCATCCGGATCATCGTATTGGCCGGCGCCTGAGGTTAAAATAAAGGCTGCAAATAGCCCCGCGATATTCAGTGATATCAGCTTTTTCATGGAAGTATAAGGGTATAAAGAAGTCTATTCAGGTGCGCTGAACCCAAACGTGCCTCTGCAGTTGGTGAGTTCAAGAGTGTTTTGCGGATTGCCCACTTCGTAAAGCGTAACGGAGAACGAAGTCTGCAGTTTTACATTCGGACCTGTAGTGTCGGTGCCTGAGTATGGTTGATTTTCTACTATCGATAACGTCGCGCTTTGAGCCGGATTCACCGAGGTGTAATGTTTGCCGTTATATCGATAATCAATGAAAATTTTCCCGTGATTGTGTTCGCCGGTCTCCCAGGTAGTTTGAATTGCAGGAGCGGTGATGATCATGTTAAAATTATCTTCCTCCTCGTCATATTCGAAGATTTCGGGCTCTGTCGTCCACGAGATTTCATAGAACCCGTACAGATTGATTTCATTATTATAAAAGTTTAATCGGATGAAACCTTCGTCCGCCAGAGTAAATGAACCATTGACGGAATTGAAATTATCATCCGACGTTTCCCATGACTCCGCTCTCAGTCCACCGGGTTGTGGAAGCGGTTCGTAGAGATGGAGATGGTCCGGCTGTCCGTTGTTTCCTTGTGTAAATCGAAAACGAAACGGAGCGGCCAACTTGTGGTGACTACCTGCTAATACGGTTTGTTTGATGGTGTATTGAGGACTGTTCGTATTGTCTTCAAGACTAAAATCCGCATCAATGATGTTGATGCCGGGATCTAGCGTCACCGGAAAGGCATTGATTTGCGGACCGCCGTTAATATGGAAATCGATGTCCTCAAGGTCATTGTCACCCACGGGATCAACAAGGTCAAAACTGCAGTTGGTAAAGCCTGAATCGCTCGGTGCGAAGGCAAAGGCTAGTTCACTGGCATCAAGGATAGTCGAGTTCGGACTGTTCTCATACGTCATGCCTTCCACATCATTGATGGTCAGTTTGAACGCTGCTTCGCAGGTATCGCAGCCCGCCTGAACAAAACTGCTCGTCCATTCCAAAACACCGTATTTATTGCGCTCGACGTTGGTTGTCTGAATCAGGCCATTCTCACCTGCGGCTAGCGTAAACGCTTGACCATTACGCAGACCTCCCACACTGAATGCAGGAGTTCCCGTAATCGGGTCTACATAATCCTTGTGCTCACAGGATGCAAGCGCAACAACGATCAACAGGAATAGAAATAGGTTTTTCATGGGATAAGTTTCAAGCGGAAATAAACCGACAGCATGGAATTGCGGTCGATGGTATTGCCGAAGTAAGAATTCTTGGTGATGTCGGTGAGTCCATGCTCGTAGCACATTCCTATGGATTTGCTTTTGCCCAAAGCATACTCGTAATTCAGGCGAATACTGTGGCGAACAGCTTTGAATCCTTCAACATAGCCTTTGGCGGCAATGCGCGTTTCTTCCAGCGTTTCATAGGTCGAAGCCACACCCCTTTCGATGTGATTGTCTGCTGTGAGCAAGTATCGTGTCGACCAGCCCAAGCCAAGGCTGTGGGCTCTGCCAAGCGCTGCTTGCACGCCTAGACCGGCGCCGGTTTCATAAAAGCGATCGGTGTAGTAACGGTAAGTCGTTGCGTTAAATCCGGTGTCGTAGGTGCGCTGCTCCACCACATATGGATCAGCTACACCGCTGACGGTATTGAACTGTGTCAGGAATTGAGCGGACAATCGATTGTTCAATCGATAACTAATGCCCAATGCAGCCGACGCATCCGGCGTAAATGGGCGGCGATGGAAACCATGGTCGGCCCAGAGTTTTATACCCACGATGGCGAAAACACTCCAAGGCTTTACGGGCGCTTCGATGCGAGTGCGACCATGCATTAAGCCATTGTCGTTGGAGAAAGTCGTTAAAGGCAGGTAGGAGATAAACGACACATCAACTGCTTGTATGGGTTGATTTTGTTGGGGGGGCGTCGTGGTTTCTTGACTGAAATTAAGATTTTGAACCGCAGTTGTCCTAAATGCGGGTTGTTCAGGCGTTTGCTCCGAATCCGCTGCTCTGCTGCTGCTGTTAGGAGCTACCTTTCTCTGCTGTTGTGACAGCTGACCGGGCAACCCGACGCCACTACTCATCGGATCACCCAGATCAGTTGCCCTGCTAGACCGGTCCTGCGTTGCCTCTACAGATTCAACAGCCGGACTTGGTCTATGCTCTTTGATAACTCCTTCACCCGTTTCCAAATCAATTGTGGGCGAAGTATTTTCAATTGAATGTTGTTGTGTTGATGTTGAAGTCGAGTCAGCAACCGCTATCGTTGGCGATGGCGTTGAAAATTTGACGAAGCCAACACTTCCTGAAATCAAAAGGAGAAGTGCAACACTCAAATAGCCCATACGCCTAACGAAGATGGCTCGTTTGGTTTGGCGGTATTTACCCAGCGCTGCATCGAGGTATTCCTGACGGAATTCGAGTCCTTCCGGAATCGCATCGAAATCGTTATGTCGCTTAGTGTTCTGCATTTTTTTTGGGCTTTTCTATTCCGAGTGATTCGCGAATTCGGCGCTTGGCATCTGAAAAATGCCAGGCGCTGGTGCCTTCACTAATGCCGAGCATCGCTGAAATCTCGCTGTGCGAGTAGCCATCGATGGCGAAGAGGTTGAACACTTTCAACGTCATTGGCGGGAGATTCAATGCCTTGGAGCGAATGGCCTCCAGCATTTCTTGTTGCGCTCCCGACAAATCACTGTCTTCGCTGCGATTGGCCGTGTTTTCAGGAAGCCCCACACGATTGCGGTCTTTCCAAGCCTTGTTTTTTTTGAATTCGTTGATGATGGTATTGATGGTTACCCTGCGAGCCCAGAGCTCAAAAGGTACCTCGGGCCGATATTGTTTTAGATTCAGCAGAATCCTCACAAAACCGAGGTTCAAATACTCCACCGCCTGCTCTTTATCCGAGGCATACCGCCAGCATGTACCTATCAACTGTCGGTAGAGAAGCTTGTACAGCTCACTCTGCGCACGTTGGTCTTCTTTCAGACAACGTTCCAACAGGGATGGGTCGATGCGTGGTTCCAATGCAAGAGCAGTCTAGGAGCTCTTTACCGGAAAGAAATCAGCAAATAGAGCGGTTTTCACCCACGAATTCATCTGATATACAATTCCGCTTGGGGCTTCCTTGGGTTTGGTATAAGTTTTTTTGCAGTGGCTGCGCGAATGTAGTTCGATTGAACCATACCCGCGCAACAATCGTAGAAGACCGCATAATACAGCACAGGGTTGTTTTACCCCAACGGAAATGAAGTGAAGGCCCGATTCCTCGGGCTAATGAAGCGTTAGATGTCCCAGGTAATGACCAGCTTTTCAGAGGTCGGATGTGCCTGACAGCACAGGATAAACCCTTTACTGATTTCCTTATCGGTAAGGGCGTAGTTCGCATCCATCTTCACGGTGCCTTCAATCACCTTTGCCATGCAGGAAGTGCATACACCTCCTTTGCAGCTGTAAGGAGCGTCCATACCCGCATCGATAGCGGCATCCAGGACGCTTTTGCCCTGTTCTTCAAGTTCAAAGTGTGTCTGTGTTTCGTCAATAATCGCTGTTACTTTAGCCATAGGTTCTTTCGTTAAAATCGATGAAGTATGTCCTGATGCGCTCGCCAATCGATGGCATCAAGCTGTTTATCGGTAATTGTTTTGTTTCGAATAAAAAAAGTTGCCGGAATTGTGTAAATGCCCAATTCCTTCAAGGAAGGAACACGGATGAATTCAATGTCAGCCGGCATGTTATCGTTCATCACCTCCACTTTTTCTTGCGAATCATCCGTCAAACAATAAAAGTGGACGCCGTGTTCAGGGTAGGACGAATATGATTCTTTCAACCACCGCAGTTCCTTTAAGCATGGGCCACACCAGGAAGCATAGCAAATGACAATGGAACTATCAGCACAATGATTCAGCAAGTTGCCTGAAGTTCCATCGGCAAGCGTCACACTGACCTTGTCTAGCGCAATGTCAGGTACTCGGCGATATCGCCAAAAGTAGAAGACAGCAACGGCGGCCAGCACAAAGACCAGCGTATAATTCACCTTCATTATTTGCCGTGCATCGTTTTCATCATCTCCTCGGGAGTCGATACTACATAGCCTTCAGGGATGGTGAATAGTGAATCGCTCACGGGTTCACGGGAAATTTCGACGGTAGTGACGTTCATGGTCATGCGTCCATTCTGTACACTGTACTCGAAGGGCATTCCTGCAAATGACGCGTATTGCTTTGGATTGATTGCGATGTCTTTGCAATACCAAGCGCTCATCTTGCTTTCCTCGCCGCTTTTGGTAGCATAGGTGCATTGCACCTCGTGACAGGTGTAACCCAGAATGCTTTTGGTTTTTCCGGTGTCTTTGCACGACATGTTTTGTGGAAGAGTTGCAGCGCCCTGGTCGCCGGATAGTTTGTTTAAATCGTCAAGGGTTGACACCAGCGCGATTTTTTTCCCCATCATATCCATCAACGTTACTGACTCGTTTTTATCGTAATCGGCAAGGGTAACAATCAATCCCATAAAAGGCGATTGCATTTCCATGCGGCTGCGCGAGCCTTTGACCCACGTAGTGCTCTTGATTGGGTCTTTCACGCTCACCGGTGCATTCGGATCAGTGACCATCACGGTTTGCGTTACTGTTTTTCCTTCGAAGAGTTGCGCCTGAACAAAAACAAAGGAATAAACCGTGAATACAAGTAGAAGAAGGAATTGCTTTTTCATGGGAGATATTAATAGGTGAGTAGGTATTGAATTTTTTCGGCGGTTTTTTCGGCGTTGGGCAACATCGTCTGCTCCAATGTGCTATTGAGCGGAATGGCCGGCATGCGCTCTGAACCCAGTGTAACTGCGGGAGCATCAAGCGAAGTGAAACACGCCTCGCTGATTCGTCCGCTCAATGCGGCCGCAAAACTGTTGGTGGCAGGCTCTTCGGTGAGCACCAAACAACGGTTACACTTCTTGACCGAAGCGAAAACGGTCGCTTCATCCAAAGGATGGATCGTACGCAAATCCACGATTTCAACCTGTCCTGGGAAATTCTTCGCAGCTGCCTTCGCCCAGTAAACGCCCATGCCGTAGGTGATCACTGTTACTTTCACATCTGCACTCGCTTCCTGAACGATGCGCGCTTTGCCCAGCGGTATGACGTAATCTTCAGACGGTTCGATGGTGCGCGCATCTTCCGTTCCTTTCACTTTACTCCAATAGAGTCCTTTGTGTTCTAAGACAACCACGGGATTCGGATCATAGAAAGCTGCTTTCAACAAGCCTTTCAAATCCGCACCCGTAGAGGGATACACGACCTTAATTCCGCGGATGTTGGCCAGTACACTTTCCACACTGCTACTGTGGTAAGGACCGCCGCTACCATAAGCACCGATGGGTACACGAATGACAGCGCTCACCGGCCATTTACCATTGCTGAGGTAACAACTGCGACTCACTTCGGTGAACAATTGATTCAATCCCGGCCAGATATAGTCGGCGAACTGCACCTCTACAATGGGCTTCAATCCGGCGGCACTCATGCCCACGGTACTGCCGATAATAAAGGCCTCCTGTATGGGCGTATTGAATACGCGTCCATCACCAAACTTTTCCGCCAGCGTGGCTGCTTCGCGGAACACGCCGCCGAGCCTGCGCCCTACGTCTTGCCCGTAAAGCAACGCCTCGGGATGTGTGCCCAATATTTCTTGCATCGCAAATAGCGCGGAGTCAACCATCACAGTGGCTTCTTTCCCCGCGGGTTCACGCTCACCGCGTTCTTCGGTTATGGGTGTTGGTGCGAAATCATGCAAAAACAAATCTTCGGGACGGGGATCTTCCGCTTGCAACGCGCGCTGGTAGTCGCGCTCGACCGTTTCTCTCGCTTCATTATCCAACAGCTGTAATTGGCCTTCATCAAAGCCGAGTGATTTCAATTGCTTGATGAACTTCGGAAATGGATCACGCTTTTGAGCACTCTCCAAATCGTCGCGGTACCACTCTTTGCGCACGCCGCTGGTGTGGTGGCCCAGCAAAGGCACTTTGCAATGCACCAGCCATGGACGGCGATTTTTTCGAATATCCGCAATGACTTCCTGAAGCGCATTGAAACTCTCCACGAAATCAGTGCCGTCAATCGATTTTACCCGAATGCCAGGGAAAGCTTTCGCAAACGTCGAAGCGTCGCCAAAGCGTATTTCAGAGGAGTGAGCGCTGATGTCCCACTCGTTGTCTTGTACAAAATACAGTATCGGCAATTGCTTGAGGGAAGCCATGTGAAAAGCCTCGCTCACCTCGCCTTCGGTCATGGCCGCATCACCAATAGAGCAGACCACAACGGCATCCTGTTCTTCCTGACTAGCCAACCCTTGTGCTTCTTTGTATTGCACGCCCATTGCAATGCCGGTGGTCGGAATCGCTTGCATACCGGTGGCCGAGCTCTGGTGCGGAATCTTGGGCATGTCCGGTCTGCGCAGCGCGGGATGGCAGTAGTAGGTGCGCCCGCCGGAAAACGGATCATCGCGCTTGGCCATCAATTGCAGCATCAATTCATAAGGCTGCATGCCAATGCCCAGAAGAATACTGTCGTCGCGATAGTAGGCGCTTAAAAAATCTTGTGGCAGCAATTGGAGTCCCAGCGCCAATTGGCAAGCCTCATGACCGCGAGAAGTGGCGTGCACATATTTCGAGGTCACCTTGGCATTTTCTTCATACAGCTCCGCCATGTTTTTGGCAGTAGCCATGAGTGAAAATGCTCGGAGCAATTTCTCGCTGGTCAACGTCTGACTTTTTTTGGTGTCTTTTTTCTCAAGAATAGCCATTACGTGGCGTGTGTAGATTGAGGCGCAATTTACAGCGAACACGCCACGGCATAGAAGTCAAATTCCCAATATTTCTCGAGCGACTTTTGGACTCTGCCGCCTTACGTTAACTTGCGCCAATGCAACTGCCATTTTTCAAGTATCACGGCACCGGAAATGATTTTGTGCTCATCGATGGACGCGCCGCCGACTTCGCATTGGATCTTCATCAAATTGTGAAGTTGTGCGATCGCCATTTTGGTATCGGTAGTGATGGATTAATCATCGTGAAAAATCACTCCGCAGAGGATTTTGAAATGGTGTTCTACAATCCCGATGGCTCGCAAAGCTTTTGCGGCAATGGCAGTCGATGCGCTGTGGCATTTGCGCGTTCACTGGGAATGATTTCCAATCACGGTACGTTTGCTGCCATCGATGGCGTGCATCTTTTTCTGCTTCATGACTCGGGTTTAACTGATACACCGGAGATTCAGATTCGCATGCGCGATGTGGAAGCGGTGGAAAAAAATGGCGAAGATTGCGTCATCCATACGGGTTCTCCTCATTACATCGTGCCACATGAAGCGCTTGAGCAGTTGGATATTCTCACAGCTGCCCATGCTATCAGATACAATGAGCGGTTCAAAAAGGAAGGTATCAATGTGAATTTTGTGCGCTACGGAAAAGGCGAACTATGGATGCGCACGTATGAGCGAGGTGTAGAAGCGGAAACACTCAGCTGCGGCACAGGTGTCACAGCAGCTGCGTTGAGTCTTGCACTAAATGACCCTGATTGCTCAGAAATCATCGTGCACACTTCAGGGGGTGATTTGAAAGTGAAATTCTCACGCGAAGCAAATGGTTTTGAAGATATCTGGCTTTGCGGACCCGCTGAAAAAGTATTTGAAGGAGTCGTCGTATGCTGAGAAAAACACTGTTCAGACTTTTCATTACAGCACTCGTTTTTTGTTCTGCGCTGCACCTTCATGCGCAAGTGCCGCAATTGTCCAATCGCGCTAGGTTCTCGGTTATTACGTGTTCTCCCGGCCCTGATTTGTATTCGCTCTTTGGACATTCTGCGTTTCGCTTGCAGGATTCTATTCAAGGAAATTATTACGACGTCGTTTACAACTACGGTACGTTTCTCTTTGATGAAACCTTCTATGTCAAGTTTGCTCGCGGCAAACTCGATTACCTTTTGCAGTCTTCTACCTATGAGGATTTCATCTCCTCTTATGAATACGAAGGAAGGGGAGTGTGGGAGCAGGAATTGCGACTAACACGCTCGGAAAAACAGCGCCTGTTCGAGTTACTTCAAACCAATCTGAAGCGTGAGAACTGCACCTATCGCTACGACTTTTTTTACGATAATTGTTCAACACGTATCCGTGACATGCTCATGCGTGCGCTGTCCGACACCGACACTAAGCCGTGGGGTTATCGATACGTTGCATTTGATTCACTTAAGCAACACAGTCCTATTCAATTTCCCTACAGCAGACCTGCGGAGCAAACCTACCGCAAAGCGATTCAAACGTATTTGGATTACCAACCCTGGAGCGACCTCGGTATCGATCTCGCTCTTGGTCAACCCTGTGACGCGCAAGTCGGAGATTACGGCCTGATGTTTCTCCCCGATTCGCTCATGACGGAATTGGAATTCGCCACTGTCGAGGGCGAGCTGCTGTGCGAGCGCCCGCGTCAATTGCTACCGGTGAATTTTGAACTCAGCGTCAACCCATGGTCAGGTCCAAACGCCTTGCTAGCTTTATTTCTGCTCGCGCATGCGCTTGTGCATTTGCGGTATAGAAACAGCAACACGTTTCTCTTCACGGATAAATTGCTTTTTGTGTTGCTCGGCTTGTTGGGATGTCTGATTGTCTTTCTCTGGTTCTTTACCGATCACACAGCAACACGCTTCAATTGGAATCTCCTCTGGGCGCATCCTTTGTTCTTTGTTCTTTTATTCTCCGGAAAACTACCTGCGCAGCTGCTTAGGCGATTGGTGATGGTCTGTTTTGGATTCACCGTTGGCGCTTTCGTTTGCGCACCGCTTCTCCCGCAGTCCTTTCACCCCTCGGTCTTTCTGCTCATACTGGCCCAATGCCTTACATTTGGAAAGTGGCTGTTTCTTGTTAAACGTCAAAACCCATCACCTGTATCATGAATCGATTCTCATTGAAATATACTGCCTTGCGCGTTGGACTGGCTTTGTTGTCTGCCATCGTTTTCACCCAATGCTCGCGTCAGGAATCAACGGTATGGGATAGCAATGTGCTTGTGCCGCTGGCCACGGGAAGATTAACGCTTTCGAATGTGGTGGACGACTCCTTGCTTTATGCAGATGGCACGGGCCTATGGCATGTGAAGTTTGAACGCGAGTTGGCAGATTTCAACCTGGACACTATTGTGGCTATCGATGATACAACCATTACGGTTGGGTTTGAATTGCCGATTAGCGGCGCGTTTAATCCGGGCTTTGTTGCACCTGACATCGTTGAAGAAATCCACATGAACCTGCCTTCGGTGCAACTGCGTCATGTGCGCTTCAGTCGCGGAACACTGGAGTATCGCATGGTGAGCGCCGTTCAAGGTGATTTGATTTGTGAATTTTCGCTTCCGGGATTGACTCGCAACGGCAACGCAGAGTTGATAACCATACAGACCGATCCGGGTTCGGCCACCACGCCATTTACACAAACGGGCAGCATTGATCTTGCCGGCTATGAACTTGCGCTAACGGGACCAGCGGGTAATGATTACAATGTAGTAGAAACTATTTTGGGAATTCAAGTGGATCCTGCTGCTTTTGCTCCTGCGACTGTGCTCATGAATGATATCGTGCAAATGGAATTGAAGTTCATTGATCCCGGGGTTGAATATGCCGATGGCTATTTCGGGCAGCATAATTATGAGCTCAATGAAACAGTCGATCTCGATGCTTCCGTAAATCTCCCCGAGGGTACACTCGACCTCAATGGCGCCGTTATGAACGTTAACATCCGCAACGCTGTTGGAATGGATGCGCAGCTTCATTTCACAGGATTGCGCGGGTATAATGCTGTTGGGAATACTATCGAACTGGAGCACGCACCGCTCTTTGCACCACTGAACATTGCACGCGCAACCCGCAATGGATCGGACGTTATTGCCGAAGAACATGCCTATGTGTTGAACAGCGACAATAGTAATCTGGACAACTTCCTTGAATTTCTGCCGCGTGATTTGAATATCACGGCCACAGTAGGATTAAACCCCATGGGCGACATCACGGCGGGCAATGACTTTGTGTTTCTTGATGATGCACTGAGCGCAACTGTTGCTCTCGATATACCGCTGCGCATCGGTATGGATAATCTCACGTTTCGCGATACGCTCGATCTAACCAATGATGCCATTGAAGCGCTGTTCAACGGTGATTTATCACTGTGGTTGAAGAATGAATTTCCGATAGGAGCGCGCTGCACTTTGCGTCTATTGCAGGATGGTGAATTAATTACCGTTGTAGAGGGTGCATCCATCGATGCAGCTTCCACAACTACTTCGGTCGGTGCTACACAAGCCGCGGAGTCATGGATAGCAATCCCACTCAATCCTGAGTTGATTGGTCGTGTCAACAACACGCATCAACTCGTTATTGATGTAGGTTTGAATACACCCGGACCGGGCACAGCCGTTGGGATTTACGATACCTATGGCATCGACTTTAAATTGATTGCGAACGGCACTTACACTTTTGAAATCGGACAATGAGAAGAATACCAATCTCCGTTTTGTGGGTGAGCTTCCTGATGCTCACACTGACAAAGGCTTCGGCACAATTGCCTTCGTTGATGCTGCTCTCAAAGGATACTGCCCTGCGCGCTAGTAATGCCTGGATAATGGCTTCCGCTTCCGGTCAGGTAGGTTCCAATGCACTGGATATGGATTTCGTGCGCAAAGCCACGCTGGGCGGACGTATCACCAATGAGCACATCGATCGGTTAGTGAGCGATATGTCTTCCGACAATCGCGCAGGTTATGCAGCTATGGGAGAATTAACGCTGATGAATTTTCGCGATACGCTATTTGCCAATCCGTCCATTGGCCTGAAGGCGACAGTGGGTTCATACTATCATGGTTTCGCCGGATTTTCATCCAAGTTGTTTTCGACCATCTTCGAGGGAAATCAAGCATCAGCGGGATTGAACAAGGAACTCGGTCCTGCATTTATGATGCAACAGTCATGGCAGAAATTCGGGCTGGGCATTTTTGATAAACCCACCCTCAGTGGCATCACGCTCTCGCTGGTGGAAGGGCAATCGTATCGCTCACTGGTGATGAACAGCGCGGATTTTTATACCTCCACGGTTGGGGATACGCTGCGAATCTCGCCCGATGGCGAATACACTCGCTCCGACACCTCACGCACAGGATGGGCCAACGGCAGTGGCGTTGGTGTTGCAATCGATGTAGATTACAACCTCCCGTTGGCCGATGATAAAGGCTTTATCAATCTGTCGATTCGCGATGTGGGTGTTGTTTTTTGGAACGACGCATCCGAGCATTATACCGTGAGTCGTGAGTTCTCCTGGACGGGCTTTGATGCAAATCCATGGCTGAGCAACCACGACGATTCGTTGGTCGCCCCCTCACCGGAAGATTCTTTGCTGACTTCTCGCACACAAAGGACGTTCATGGCGCCGCTTCCGATGACCTTTCAATTGCGTTACGTCAAGCAATTTGGCAAAGGACATTTCTACGAAGTAGGTTGGAACCTATTCCCAAATCGTGTGGCTAAGCCGCAACTATTCGCTGCTGTCTCGCATCGGTTTAGAGAAGATTTATTGGTGACTGCGCGCGCACATGCCGGTGGTTACAGTCGCTGGGGAATGGGCGCCGAAGTGCAGTGGATGCCAAAGGGAACATGGCTGATTCGCGCAGGCTCGAGTCATTTGGCCGGACTTGTCGCTAATAAGGCGCATGGCGCAGAAGCATTCGTATCGATTGGTAAAAGTTTTTAAAGCACGCGAGTATGATGAATGAATTGAAACAGTTAAAGCACACCGAGAGTGGGAATTTTTTCTTGCTCGCAGGGCCTTGTGTGGTCGAAAGCGAAGCGATGGTGATGCAGGTTGCGGAAACGTGCAAGGCGATTACCGATCGTTTGAACATTCCATACGTATTTAAATCTTCTTACCGCAAGGCCAATCGCTCGCGCAGTGATAGCTTCAGCGGGATTGGCGACGAAGCGGCATTGAAACTGTTGCGCAAAGTTTCAGAAACATTCGATCTACCTGTAGTGACTGATATCCACACCGCAGAAGAAGCAGCCATGGCCGCTCAGTATGTGGATGTATTGCAGATACCGGCTTTTCTCTGCCGTCAAACGGATCTCTTGCACGCTGCAGGTCGAACCGGCAAAGTGGTCAACATCAAAAAGGGGCAATTCCTCTCTGCGGAAAGTATGCAGCACGCGGTGCAAAAGGTGAAGGAAACCGGTAACGAAAAGGTGTGGCTTACAGAGCGCGGAACCACGTTCGGGTATCAGGATTTGGTGGTCGATTATCGGGGCATTCCCGCTATGCGTGCTTTCGCGCCTACCATCATGGATTGCACACACAGCTTGCAACAACCCAATCAGGCATCCGGCGTGACGGGTGGCAAGCCGGAGTTGATCGAAACTATTGCACGCGCGGCAATTGCCGTTGGAGCTGATGGATTATTCATTGAAACACATCCTTCTCCAAAGGATGCCAAGAGCGATGGAGCCAACATGCTTCGACTCGAATTACTCGAACCCATGCTCGAGCGTCTGGTTAAAATTCGTCAAGTCATAAACTCGTTCTCCGCATGAAACTGAACGCGCTATTTATAGGCATCGGACTGCTATCAGTCATGTCCATGCAAGCACAAACCGACACTGTGCTCATCAAAACATTCGGTGGACCGAACTTCGAAAAGGCATCAGCTGTGATTGCTTGTAGCGATGGTGGATACGCCGTAATTGGCACCACCGGTAGTAATCAGACCGGCAACACAGACATGTTCTTGTTGCGGCTTGATGATGAACTGAACTGTGTATGGCATTATAACTATGGCGGCGCTCAGGTAGAATGGGGCATCGATCTGGTGGAAGATATGTCCGGGAATTTTTTACTCCTGGGCTATGGTTCCAGTTATGGCAATGGCTCTTATGATATCCAAGTGATGAAGGTAAATTCGGAAGGAACGTTGCTTTGGAATCACGCATATGGTGGACAGGACTGGGATTTCGGTACTGCGATTTCCCGTCATCCACAGGGAGGTTTTTTGATTACGGGAAACACCTACAGCGATGGCGCTGGTGATCAGGATGGCATTATTTATCATATCGACGGGAATGGAACCGAACTCAATGAATGGATCTTTGGGTATGAGCGTGAAGACGCCGTTCAGGATATTGTCACTCTACCTGATGGTTGGGCTGTTGTCGGTTATGTTACCGAAAATGATACCGTAAAGGCTTCGGTGTGGAGAATGAATAGTGAAGATGAGTTGCTGTGGAATAATAAGCGTGTTGATGTCACACATGAGATTAGGGGACGTGCCATTGCAACGGATGGCACTTATCTGTATGCGACAGGATCAAAGGTTTTGGGTGAAGAAAAACAAACGTACCGTCAACGATTCAATCCGGAAGGAAATGAAATTGACTATTGGTTCATTCCGCACGATATGGAGGATGTCGCTGTATGGAATGGCATGTGGTATTTTGGTGGCCGGACAGAGCTGAATGGTTTTGGTAGAGCAGATGGATGCTTTGAGAAATACACCGTTGATGGAGGATACCAAGGCGGTCTGTTCGCGGCGACGGATCGCGATGAAGAATTTGAATGCATTATCGCTACGGAGCAAGGCATTGTGCTGTGCGGACGGTTTGATACGCAGGATAGAGGAGACCAAGCTGCCGTGTTGCTCTATCGCCGTTCGGAAGTGTTCAGTGAAACAAGCTATGCACCCATTGAACTCGATTGTTTTGTGGTGGAAGTCGAAGAACCCGAAGAGCAGGATCAAGCCACGTTTGCAGTGGTGGATATTATCGACTTACAAGGACGCTTGATGGGCACCGGTATGAAATGTTCGGTATTACAACACAATAATCCATGGGCTGCCGGTATCTATATTATCCGTGATACGGCAACGGGTGCTTGCAAGAAGCTTTTTATCGATTAAGCGTATAGCAATACCACGTTGTCCCGTGTGCTTGAAAGGTTGCGGAGGTTTTCTGCTCCCACTCTTCCGATAGCGCTCCAGTAATGTAGAGCGTTGTTGCGTGTTGAGGGACACGCCGGTTTTCCCATTCGGATGCATAAAACTGAAAATTAGGATACGTAATTCCTTTCGATTTGAGATATAACAAACTGCCATTGCGTGTGGGATCACCGATGACAATGACCGTTTCGTTTTGACCGGGATAGGGTAGTAGATGATGACGCAGCTCTTCATGAAGTCCGTTGGCTGCATCATCGAACGGATCGTTGCTCGCATAATAACGCCGCTCTAATTTTTCTCGAACGTAGAATGAAGACGCACAACAGAGTAGCACAAGCGCGAGGCTTAGAACCCTGATGGATGTGATTGTTTTGATTCGATTGAATGCTTCACCTGCAGCGGCCAACAGGAGCAGCGCCAGGGGCACCAGGGGTAAAAAATAATAGTCATGATTGATGAAAGCTCTTCCCATCAACAGGAAATAGCAGGCGATACCCAGACTCGCAACACCCAGGAGTTTGATTTCAAATTGCTGAATGCGTCGAATGTTCGAAAGAATAAAAAGGAATGCAGTCAACAGTGTCCAACGCGTGATTGGAGGATAATAACTGCCAATCCAATAGTGTGTCACCGCATCCATCAGCTGAGTGCTTTCAATAGTACTCATTCGCCACAAGGGAATACTGGAGGTGAGGAAATAGTCATCGCCCGATTGCCGGTTGTAGGATATAGCGAATCCGAACCACAGCATACTGAAAACTATCGGAATGAGGAGCGCCGGATTTAAACGAGACTGTAATGGCTTTTGGAAGGAGAACAGGGCGCCAAACAATGCGAGCGGCCAGATGGCAAAGGTGATTTTCAATAAAGCCGCGAGTGTGAAGAGAAGAATGGATAATCTAAAATCAGATGAACGTTGAAAGGTTCGATAGCGATCAAATCGTTCAATGCCCCACAGTGTAAACCCTAGTGCAGCGCTATCCACCAGCGCATTGGAAGCGTAATACATGACCACCGTTGAAGTAATCACAAGCAGCGTGAGGGCTGAGGCAATAACGAAATGTGTGATGCGTCTGTGAATGAATTGAAAGGCGGCCAAAAATCCGATGGAAATAATGGTCAGATGAAGTATACGCAACACGGAGAACGACTCACCGCTAAGGTTATAGACCATCGCTGTTATATAGTACAGCAGAGGGAACTCACAGGCCGCAGCGCCATCGGTTGATTCAAGGCTATACGTGTGTGGTTCGAATAGGCCGTAACCGAAATGATAGTAGTTGGAGGCAAATGCCAGACTATCTGTTTGACGAATGAAATGAATGCCTTGCGGATCCATTCCTATCGCCAAGAATTGATAGGTGAGGGCATAGAGCACAATCAACACGAGCGCGAAACCAACTGAGGCCGGAATTCGCATGAGTGCTTGCTGCGGTTGGTGCCACATGGTGCTTATTGCGCTTTGACTGCAGCAACGAAGTAGTAATCGCTGCCGCTGGTGTAAATCTTTTCCAGTTCTGCTGTGGTGAGGGGAGCCGATTTTTTCCAGAATCCCCCAAGAGTCCACATCGCATAGTTGAGCGACTGAAGCAGCTCCATCATGTGGTGAGGCATGGTACCATAGAATTCCGATGCGCCTTTGCCGAATTCAAAAATGAGCACGGGATGATCGCTTGAAAGCAATGACTGTGCTCCGCGCAACACGTCGAGTTCACCGCCTTCCACATCAATTTTGATGAGGTCAATTTTCGATGAACGGTTCGCCAGAACATCGTCTAGTTTTCTTACTTCCACCTCGATGTGCTCGATCTCCGGATTCGCATGCTTGTAACTGCGCTGTTGCAGGCCGCTGTAAGCCGGGTCGTTGACGACATAGTTGAACAGCGCCTTACCGGTGCGACTGCCCAGGGCATACGGGTAAATCGTCACGCGGTTTCCATGCGAAGACTGTAAGGTGTTTGCCATCGCCGGAATTGGTTCGAAAGCAACGTGTTTTCCGCGAGGAGCGAACTGCAGAAAAAGATCAAGGATTTCACCTTTGTGTGCACCAACGTCGACACAGTTGGCGGTTGAGCTTAAATGGCTCTGTAGAATTTTCTTGGTGAGAATGTCATAGCGGATATTTCTGGTCAAGGGAATTCCCAAACCAATCAAAAGCTGTCGCACCGAATTCTTCCATCCACTAGACATGGCGGCGAAAATAACGCAGGAAGCGTGTTATAGAAAGTGCCGTACTTAAAGCGCCTTCTCGCGCTCCAATATCGACCGAATGTCCGGCTTGAAATAATTCGCACTCTTCATCACCTTACCATCCTCACGGTAGATGGGTTGCCCATTGTCGTCGAGCTTTGACATGTTGGAGCGTTGAATTTCTTCGAAGACCTCAGCAATCTTGTCTTGTAAGCCATGCGCGTTGATTGTGCCACACAAAATGTAAAGCATATCTCCCAAGGCATCGGCGATTTCAACGATGTCGCCGTTTTGAGCGGCTTCCAGATATTCCTCGTTCTCTTCCTTCATGAGGTTGAAGCGCAGTGTGAGTTCCTGTTCGCTCAGCAATCCTGTCGGTTCATGGCGTACAGGAAGTTTGAAGGCGTCATGAAATTCTTTGACATAATGAATGGTGCGTGCCAGCGTGAGATGCTCTTGTTCAGGTTTCATGTACATGGGAATTAGCGCTCGAAGATGGAAAATCCACAGGAACACGAAAAACCAACTTATAAACAAACAACCGCAGGGTCCTGAAAATCAGGTTTAGCGCTCATCGGGTTGAAATGCTAAAATGTGGTCGGGCATGTACTACCTAGCGATTTGCGTTTTTATTTTCGCACCCTACTAAAATTTCACCATGAAACAAACATTTACTTACTTCAACAAATTGTTGCTGCTGTTATTGATGACAGTGGCGACGTATTCTGCATCGGCGCAATGTGCTGATGATGGCGTCTTGTACCCCATAGACTTGACACCGGCCGCAATCGGTGAAACAGCTGATTATACTTGCGTTTGGGGAGGAGAATATTACCTCTTCACCGCTATCGAGGGCGAAACCTATTTTGTCTCTTCTTGCGGCACTCCTTGGGATTCTCAAATAACGATGCGTGACGAAGCCGGAAATTTTCTAGCTTATGATGATGATTCAGGTGTTTGCGGTGGAGGTGCCTCGCAGATTACTTGGGTAGCAACCTATTCAGGAGCTGTGAAAGTGCAAATCAATGTATTTGATTGTGGCATTAATGAAATTTGTGGTACGCTATCCGTAACCTGGTTGGGTGGTGACCTGTTGTTTGGTTGCACCGATGCTATGGCTGTCAACTACGATGCGAATGCAACTGTGGACGACGGATCTTGTGTCTATGTTGAAGGTTGTACCAATGAATTCGCCAACAACTATAATCCGGATGCAGTAATTGACGATGGCTCATGCACATTCGATCTAATCTGCGACTGCGCAGGGACAGAACATACTGCCGGCGTTCTCACCTGGATCGGTGATGACTTTGCCGATAACGGATCTTACAACTGGGAAGGTCAGCTGGTAGATTTCAACTGCGCTACCTGGGGCTTTGACTGCGGTGATATCGACCCGGGTTTGACAGAAGACCCATTCGGCGTTTGTCTGGGATTCCTGCCTCCTAACAATGGTTGCGGAGCAATCGATGTATTCGGTTGCATGGATCCATTGGCTAACAATTACAATCCGCTGGCTACTATCGATGACCTCTCATGCACCTATGGCGATTGCACTGCATTAACCATCTCTATGGAACAATTGCCATGTTTATGGTTTGACGGAACTCCCGGTGAGCTTCTTCCTTCAGCGGCGTTTACACTCACGTATGAGGGAACCTGTACCATTGACACCCTTTACCTCAATGTTGATGGCTCCGCTTTTTCATTCGCTTTACCTGAAGGGTTGAACACCAGTGGATCCGTGTTGAGCTTTGATGCCTTCCCTGTGAATGCCACGGTTGGTGCTTATTTCTTATTGTCAAACGGCGTTGCCAGCGAGCCATTCGATTTTGTGATTGGTGATTGTACGGGCGATGCGCTCGTTTGCGACTGTGCCGGTATGGCCCACACTATTGGGGTGTTGAGCTGGTTGGGCGATACGTACTCCGACAATGCCGCTTTTGAATGGAACGGTCAACTGGTAGATTTTAACTGCGAGACTTGGGGTTACGATTGCGGCGATATCGCCGGTTCACCTTCGGATGATCCTAATGGCGTTTGCGCCGGAAATTTGCCTGAAAACAACGGCTGTAATGCTGCAGATGTATTCGGTTGTACCGATGCTACTGCCAATAACTTCAATCCTGATGCTACCGTGAACGACGGTTCTTGTACCTACGATGTATTCGGTTGCATGGATCCAACAGCGAATAACTATAACCCATTGGCCAACATCGATGACATGTCTTGCCAATACGGTTCTTGCGAAGGTTTCGTGATTACAGCTGTGCAGCAGCCTTGCACTCAAGACAATGCCGGTGTATTGTTCCCGGTGATGGATTTCACCTACACCTTCACCGGTGGATGTATTGTTGATTCAATTGTGTTTGTCGATGCAATGGGTGAATTCCCTGTCGCTACCACAATTGAGAATGACATGAGCGGAAGCACCGTGTCTTACTTGATGGATGCCAATACAGTGATTGGCATTTATATCATCTTGGCGGATGGAACAGAAAGTCCGGTATTTGAATTCAACGTTGGAGATTGCTCACAAGATCCTTTGATCTGTGACTGCGCCGGTAACGCTCATACCATCGGTGTTCTGGAATGGATTGGTGATGGTTTTGCTGATGACGGCGCTTATACATGGGCAGGCACTCCTGTAGACTTCAACTGTGCTACCTGGGGTTACGACTGCACTGATATCGCTGGTGCTCCTGCAGAGGATCCATATGGTGTTTGTGAAGGCAACCTGCCTCCAAACAACGGTTGTGATGCTGCTGATGTATTCGGTTGTACCGACCCAACAGCCAACAACTACAACCCTGATGCTACCGTAAACGACGGTTCTTGTACTTACGATGTATTGGGATGTACCGATCCAACAGCAAACAACTATGATCCTGCAGCGAACGTTGACGATGGTTCATGTACCTATGGTTCTTGCACCAACTTGTCACTGACTGCCGTGCAAACACCATGTCAGCAAGATGCGAACGGCGTGTTGAATCCCGGAGTTGACTTCACCTTCACCTTAGATGGGGGTTGCACTATTGCATCAATCGTGGTAACACTCGACGGTACCGAGTTCCCATTTGATGTGGCTGCTCCGGATAACGTGAGCGGTAGCGTGTTCCCATTGGGTGGTTTCCCTGAGAATGCGACGTTCACAGCTTACTACGTGTTGGCTGACGGAACCCAGAGTGATGTGTTTGAATTCACTATCGGTGATTGTTCGCAAGATCCTACCATCTGCGATTGTGACGGAAACGTGCACACGATTGGAGTATTGGGATGGCTTGGCGATACCTTCGCTGATGATGGTGCTTACACATGGGCAGGTGTTACTGTAAACTTCAACTGTTCAACTTGGGGTTACGACTGCGGTGATATCGCCGGTGCTCCTGCTGAAGATCCATACGGTGTGTGCGCGGGTAACTTGCCTCCGCAAAACGGTTGTGGATTGAATGTTCTGGAATATGGTTCTTCTACATTGATGGAAGCGTATCCGAACCCAACTTCAGGAATGCTGACGATCGTATCTCGCGATGGTAGCGAAGCGAAGCAGATTCGTGTGTTTGATCAGTCCGGTAAGTTGCTCATGAACGAACAGCGTGTGATGGTAGATGGTGTTGCTCAGCAGCTCGATTTGACTTCATTGGCTGCCGGTTCATACCACATCCAGGTTGTTGGTCAAAGCCATGTATCGAACGTTTCTGTGATTGTACAGAAGTAATCGATTCAAATAGACTCTTGAAAGAGGCTGCCCGAAAGGGTGGCCTCTTTTTTTGGGCATAAAAAAAGCGCCCCTTACAAGCGCCTTTTTATACTTAACCAAAACGAAAAACGATTACCAATTAATTAACCCCTCGAGAGAAAGACGCGGGCAGGAAAAAATTGGTTGCAGGTAAGCCTTGAATTTTAGACGGAAGAATTCAAAATACTGACGGTCAGTCAATTTTCGCATGTTAAAAAAAACAGATTGTTTTGGAACTGATGCAGGAAAATGAACCCGGTGCAGCGTATCTAGGCGTTGATTTTTCGAATGAAGACAGCCGGGTTGCCGGCCCAGATTTCATCGGCGGGAATGGAACGCGTGACCACGCTTCCGGCACCGATGACTGAACGCTCACCAATTTCGACGCCTTTCAGGATGATGCTGCATGCGCCGATGAACGCCCCTTGACGAATGACGATGGGCTTGGATACAGCTCCGCTGTTGGGATGAGCTAGTCGATCGCTGAAGGTAAGGGGATGAAAATCGGTGTCCCAGATCATACAACCATTGCCAATAAGCACATTGTTTTCGATGGTGATGGATTGTGAGCTGAACAGAGAGGAATTGGAAATACCGACGTTGTTGCCAATGTGCAACTGCGCTCCTGCTTTGACGATGAGTTGCGTTTTTGATGCTGCACCAACCGGGTTGGCGCGATGGTCGCTGTTGATGGTGACGTTGGTGCCGATGGTGCAGGTGCCTTTCAGGCTCGCATAGAGTGGTCCGCGAACGGTGACCCGTGCGGCTTTCGACGCTTTGCGAAGCATCCAAAGATTCCGGAGGGCATAGCGCCAGGTGAGGAAGCGAATCAGCATGATTTTAGGTTGCACAAGTATAGCGCAGAATGCAGGCCGATGAACTAGGTGTGTGTTGTGAAGAGGGATGGGGGCGGTCATATTTCATGGCTCTGATTACCTTTGGCCGAAATGAATGAGATGACAGATCTAGAGAAAATCTTGGCGTTTAAACATTGGCGTCAGCGCATTCCGATGGGCGATGGTCGGGTGACGCAGGGCTATATTTTGCATCCGCAGGAGTGGGCGTTGAATCACTTGCCTGCGCGCATGGACGGCAAGTCGTTTCTGGATGTGGGAGCCAACGATGGTTATTTCGTGTTTGAGGCGGAGCGTCGCGGAGCAAAGCGCAGCGTGGCGACGGATTTATACTACGACGGTGTGAGTGGGAATATGGGTGGATGGAATTCAACCGGTGTAACGCTGATGAAAAACTACCTGCATTCGCAGGTTCAAATAACGCCAAAGAGTATTTACGACATCCACGAGCTAGGTGAAACGTTTGATGTGGTGCTGTGCACGAATGTGTTGTCGTGGTTGGATAATCCGAACCTGGGGCTGCAACGGTTGTCGGAAGTCTGCAACGAAACGCTCTATCTCAAGGATGGTTTTTTGATGCGATATGATCCTGAGCCGGTGCTTCAGTACGAGCGTGCGAAGAACCTGGTGAATTTTCGCGCCAATGTGAGTTATGTAACAACGGTTTTACGTTCGCACGGATTCAAGCGCATTGAAGTCATTCCGTATTATTTGCACACACCTTTTGAATGGCAGTTGGAGAACATCCCGATGGTGACGACGTCAGCGGCGGTGAACGTATATACCTTACCCGATGCAGGCTCGGCCTCAAAGCAAGAGAATTGTCACAAGGCGTGGGTCACGGGTGAGCAGGGCGACTTCTGGTTTGTGCGTAACCTGGGCTGGGTGAAAAAGTCGGAAGTGTCGGTTGCTCCGCGTGGCAAGCGTTCGCTGATCAATCGTCTCATCCGCGGCATTCTCTCGGAGTCTGCATACGCCTACTATATCCGCAAGCGCGGCACGGAGACCTACGTGAAGTCGCACATGATCATTGCACACAAGCACTAACCTAATGGGTTGTTCTACATACGCGCACAAAAACTTGGTGACGTCCAACACCCCGTGTATATTTGCGCCCGCATAATGGGGGTATAGCTCAGCTGGCTAGAGCGCTTGCATGGCATGCAAGAGGTCATCGGTTCGAATCCGATTATCTCCACGAAACAAATCCGCAAACACTTTGTCTTAAAGGGGTTGCGGATTTTTTGTTTGTAGTCTAGACCACATGTAGCCCACATCAGTAGTGAAATCTATTTTCCGAGGGTACTGTGAGCTTGCTTTTATAGATTGTGTCTCATTGAATTTTTCTGTGCAGTTTGTAAATAGGTTACAATCCGCCCTTCTACTCTTGCCGCAATTGGATTAAATCCTGAGACGGTCTGACCGTCTTCAGAGATAACCCAACGAATCAAGCCGTAATGGCAACCGAAACATTTATTTATCCATTTTTTATATGAATACGATAGAAATCTATCAAAGCCGCGACAAACAAACTCAGGCAGAGAGGTGCGCTTTGAAAATGAAAGTGTATGGCTGAGTCAGGCACAAATGGCCAAATTATTCAACCAAACGAGGCAAAACATTAGTTTGCATATCAACAATTGTTATAACGAGGAGGAACTAACCAAAAGGGCAACTGTCAAGGAATCCTTGACAGTTCAGCAGGAAGGTAGCAGGCAGGTTAGCCGTAAAATTGAAATGTATAATTTGGATGTTATCATTTCGGTCGGTTATCGCGTAAAGTCGAAGCAGGGCACTCAATTTCGCCAATGGGCTACACAGCGCTTGAAGGAGTATTTGGTGGAAGGCATTGCTGTCAACGAGAAACGGCTGGCGCAGAAAAATCAGGAAATCAAAATTTTGCATGATGGCATACGCATTTTAAGCCGCGCCATTGAAGCCAAGGCCAACCTAGAAGACAACACCTGGCTTCTGCAGTTTAGCGAAGGCCTCAAATTGCTCGACGATTACGACCACGAGCAACTCGACAAAGCGGGCAAGCATACCCGGAAAATTACTTACCCGTCCAAAGAAGAGTATATGGCCATCGTGGAAAGTATGCGCACAGAATTCAACACAGCTGTTTTCGGCAAACTCAAAGACAAGGGGTTCGACAGCGCTATAGGGCAGATTGAACAGGCCTTTGGCAAAAAGGACATCTACCCAAGTATCGAGGAAAAGGCCGCAATGTTGCTATACCTCGTTGTAAAAAACCACGCGTTTGTGGATGGCAACAAGCGCATCGCAGCTGCGTGCTACCTGCTGTTTCTGGAAAGAAACAAACTTCTTTTTGATACGCACGGCAACGCCCTACTCAGCAATGAAGCACTGGCCTCACTCACCCTATTGGTCGCCTCCAGCAAAAGCGATGAAATGGAAACTATGAAACACCTCATCATTAGTATCCTCAATCGAAATAACTCATGAGCAGAGAATCTTTGCTCTCTCTGCGCCATTGCGGTTAATCAAAAAATCGCCATCGTATAACCGCCCCTCGACTCCGCTCGGGGACAATATGATTTAACCGCAGAGTCGCCGAGTTAGCAGAGAATCTTTGCTCTCTCTCTGCGCCATTGCGGTTAATCAAAAAATCGCCATCGTATAACCGCCCCTCGACTCCGCTCGGGGACCGAGTGACTCGCGTAAATGAATGGCCTCGGCTCCGCTCGGCCGACGCCGGCGGTCACCGAGCGGAGCCGAGGTGAGAACATCCAGCCTACAATCCGGTCCCCGAGCGGAGTCGAGGGGCTATGGCTTTCCGAGCATCACCCTCGCCTTTCAGCAGCCCCGTAGGGGCGAAATCTCATTAGCGAGAAGGACAACGTTTGCCAAAGAGCCCCAGCGGGGCGGCACTTAACGGAGTTGAATGGCGCCCCTCGACTTTGCTCGGAGACAATCTGATTTAACCGCAGAGTCGCCGAGTGAGCAGAGTTTCTTTGCTCTCTCCGCGCCATTGCGGTTGATCAAAAAATGGCCATCGTGTAACCGCCCCTCGACTTCGCTCGGGGACCGAGTAACTCGCGTAAATGAATGGCCTCGGCTTCGCTCGGCCGTCGCGGGCGGTCACCGAGCGGAGCCGAGGTGAAAACATCCAGCCGGCAATCCGGTCCCCGAGCGGAGCCGAGGGGCTATGGCTTTCCGAGCATCACCCTCGCCTTTCAGCAGCCCCGTAGGGGCAAAATCTCATTAGCGAGAAGGACAACATTTGCCAAGGAGCCCCAGCGGGGCGGCACTTGATGGTGTTGAATGGCGCCCCTCGACTTCGCTCGGGGACAATCTGATTTAACCGCAGAGTCGCCGAGTGAGCAGAGAATCTTTGCTCCCTCTGCGCCATTGCGGTTAAAAAATTGAAAGTTGAAGGTTGGCGCCACCTACAATCCTATAATCCTGCAATCCTACAATCTTTGTTCTCTCTGCGCCATGGCGGTTGAAAAATACCAGAGCGAGAATGAGAAACAGAATGAGAATGACTGGCAGTATAATTTGTGCTTACGAACTTGCGATCAGTCCACAGTCCCAGGCATAACCGGAATAATTTATATGTTTTTTATGTCGAGTTTCTCCTTCAGTTTCGCCCCATGGAAATGGACTTACTCCCGGCTATCGAAAAGCGCATCTACACCATTCGTGGGCAGCAGGTGATGCTGGATAGTGATTTGGCTATGATGTATGGAGTAGAAACAAGGGTGTTGAATCAAGCGGTGAAAAGAAATAGAGATCGATTTCCTGAAATCTTTTGCTTCCAACTGTCCCTGTCTGAAACGGAAATCTTGAAATCACAGTTTGTGATTTCAAGTGCCGATCATGGTGGGAGACGGTTTTTATGTTACGCACGGGTACGCTTCGCCATACCCGCGTGATGGTGGGGGAGAGCCAATAATGAGGTGTTCAACAAAAAAGGGCCGCCCATAAATGGCGACCCTTTTAATTCAATTACAATCGTATTACTTCATCTCGCTGCGATAGAGCTGCCAGAAAAAGATTGGCAGAAAAATGAACGTGATCAGAAACATGCCAAGAACGAGCAGAATACTTGCGCCTGGCCAGTGCATTATCTTGAAAAAGATGCCTGATGCCACCAGCATTCCGCCCACAACCCCAAAGAGTATGCGCGAATAGGTGATGCGTGGGAATGTGGTCTTGTTGGTGAGCAGACCGAAGAGAATCGCTAGTAGGCAAACAGAAAGCGACAGATTGCCTGCGACCAGTATTGCGGTAGCACCGGGCCAGTGCATGATTTTGAACATGAGGCCAATCAGAATACAGAACGTGGCTACAAAGCCGGAGAAATACAAGGTTTTTTTCATAATCATAAGAATTGAAGGTTTTAGAACATTGTTGAACGCTACCTCTATTTCATGCAAACCGTGAGGCGCCAGCCGCAAAAAAGCCTGATCAATTGCTTCTTCACACGGCATCCCCAGATTCATGAGCTCTTCAACGGCGCAACAGCAATGGTCGATCAGTTCCGATTGCAGCTGCACATCCGTAATGGTGACCGTCACGCGTTGAACAATCACGTCATACGTTGTGTCTGAAAGCTCAGCCATGAGCCAGTGGTTTTTTATTTAAGATAAGCTGCTGAACCGTATCCAAAAAGGATAATAACTCATCAACTTGTGTCGTCGTTTGCTTGATGCCTTTGGCAGTAAGTCGATAGTATATCCGCACACGTTTGCCAATGAGCTCCTCCTCAGTCTTTACCAATCCCTCCGCCCGCAGCTTGTGCAGTGCTGGATAGAGTGATCCTTCCTTCAACAAAATCTTGCCGTCGGTGCGATCTTTAACCGCCTTGGTAATGTCGTACCCGTACATCCGGCCTTCTTCTTTCAACAAGGTCAGTATGATGGTCGTCAGCGTGCCTTTGATTAGTTCGTTTGCTAGCATGTGACAATAATACATCGAGTTTCTATGTATTGGTTATCGATGGATTGAAAAAAATATTGTGCTAGGGATAAATTTTAGAGATATCGGCCGCTCTTAATGGAAGCACACACGTCCGTTTTCGCTTCATCGACCAAGATGTACTCTACCCAATGGCGCGGGTTTATCGAAGCGTAACCCGCGCTGAAACGGATGTTGGCATTTGCCAACTATGGCTACTTTTTAGAATGGTAAAAACGACTGACAGTTCACGCACGGGTTATGGTACGCTAAACCCGCGCGATGAGATTCTGTTTGTATTTGTGTTTCCAGAAAATTCCAGAATGAGAATGAGTGGTGCGGACCGCCCCCCTACAATCCTACAATCCTACAATCCTACAACCCTTCAATCCTACTCCTTCACCAGCATCTTATTCACACGCACACCATCGTGTTCCAATTCCACCGCATAGATGCCCGCACTCCAGGCGCCGGTGTCGATGTTTACTTGAAGTTGCGTGAGCGTTGTTGAGGTGATAAGATTGCCAAGTAATCCTCTAACGCGCAGGGTAGCTCCTAACCATGCATTGGAAATGGAAACTGTCACATTGTCGCTCGTTGGGTTGGGGTAGAGTAGAATGGTGCTATCGGTAAATTCGGCTTGTCCTGTATCAACTTGCACAGGGTAATCATACGTTGACGAACAACCATTGTCGCAGGTAATCTCCAGTTGGAGGTTAGCTGTGCCGGTGTAATTACTCCAGGCCACGCTCACTTCGCATAAGTTGTTTGATCCCGATACTATGCCGGCGAGAGTGTCGGTGCCGATGAAATCTGAAACCGTCCATACATAGACGCATCCGGCATCGCACGGATAGGTGTAAGCGCTTTCTTCACTTACAAAAACCAACTGCGGCCCGCTGATAGCGCCTTCCAAGTACTCGCAGCTGTTGTCTTCGCAGCTCGCTTGTGCAGTGTAGTTGCAAGCGGCCGGGTCGGTGCATCCGGCGGTCAAACACGAACCATCATCACAACCCGCATTCGGTTCGAAGTTACAGGCATCAGGCTGCGTGCAGCCGGGGTAGGTGCAGGAGCCGTCCTCTTGTGCTGCTTGCACATTGTAGTTGCAGGCCAATGGATCCATGCATCCGCTGACAAACACGCAACTGCCATCATCACAGCCCGCTTGCGGATTGTAATTCAGTGCTGTTGCATCGGTGCAGCCGGAGTAGGTACAACTTCCGTTATCACAGCCGGCGCTTGGAGTGTAGTTGCAAGCGCTGCCATCCAAACAGCCGGGATAAACACAAGTGAAATCCTCATAATTCGCCTGCGAGTTGTAGTTGCAGGCATTTGGGTCCGTGCAGCCCGAAACACCGGAATAAGTGCACGAACCATCGCCACATCCTGCGGAAGGATTGTAATTGTTGGCGATTGGATCAAGACAGCCGGGATACTGACATGAGCCGTTGCTGCATCCTGCATTGGCGTCGTAATTACACGCACCAAACTCTGTGCAACCGGGGTAGATACATGAGCCATCATCGCAACCGGCGCCGGAATTGTAGTTGCACGCACCGCCATCCAAACAACCGGGATAGAGGCAAGAGAAATCATCGTAGGTTGCCGACGCATTGTAGTTACATGCGAAAGGGTCCAGGCATCCGGGTGTGCCCGGATAGTAACACGAGAAGTCTTCGCAGCCCGCTTGCGGGTTGTAGTTTAATGCCGATGGATCAGTGCATCCGGGGTAAGTGCAGGAACCGTCGTCGCAATCGGCCTCAGCACTGAAGTTGCAAGCCGATATGTCCATGCATCCGTTTAGCGTGCACGGTTGGATGATATTGTAGGCAAATACACAGTCTTGCAATCCAATGTATTTTGGATTTAAGGTGTCGTGCTCGAATTCTCTAACTCCCCATGACCCATACTTTGAGTAGCGTCCGGTTGAACTGAAATGACAGAATAATCCTCCAGCCTGTTCATACCAGTAGTTGAAGTAATCGCAATACAAGCCGGTCATGCCCTCGTGGTGATTGGTCGCTTTGAGTTTGTTGGTCAGCACATCGATATTCATGTTGTTTCCCGTTGCAACCAAATGCTGACCACCTTCATAGCAAATCAAATCAAGGTTGTGTGTATTGGCGACCGCCAGATTGTTGGTCATCCACAGCATGGCTTCTTCGAGGGAGGCGTCGAGCGAATCGATGATTTGCTCCACCGTAATGCTGTCGACCATGTTGCCGCTGACAATGTTGTTGGCCACTTCATTTCCGAAGTAAGGCGCAATGGCGATCGCATCGGCAGTAACTTGATTTGGATTGTATAAAGGATCGTTGAAGAAGTTCACAAACTGATTGGTGAGCCAGCTGTTGGCAGCCTGAACAGGGAGGATTTTCACTACGCGCTCATCCTGCGCGAAGACCGTGTCGAAGATGTGAAAGATGTCAGCAGATCGTTTCATGGTGTATTTCCAAGCACGCTCCCAGGGAAAACCGGTATACCCAAGGTTCTCGGCCATCTGCGCGCTATAGGCGTTTTGCGAGAATATACTGTTCCATACCTCATTGCTGTATTCAAGATAAATCTTCGATGAGGGATTGAGATGGCTTTGAAGGAAATGCGCAAGGCTATCGACATACGCATCATTGGCTTGATGAGGAATGTTGATCCAAATGTCTTTCTGTGTCAGGTTTGCAATCTCCACTACATACTCCCAGGCGGCACCTGTTTGTTTGGATTGCGTGTAGTGATTGGCAGGTGTTCGATCAGACCACGACACAACGGATGAGCCATTGGTACGTGTGAAATCCATGAATCGAATTACTTGAAAATCGCTGAGGAAATCAAGGAAAACCGAGGTGTACTTTTGAGTGGTGTAGGTGTCGACGTAACCCGGTAAAATGAATTGAACGTCGCGAATAGGATCGGATGCAAGGGAGCTTCGAATTTCGAAAATCACGCCACCGGATCCTGTGTTGTTATTCACGGTGATGAGTGTGTCGATGGGGCTGTTGAAGGTGCCATAATGACCGTGGCTTAGTCGAATCTGACCGGTGCCACTGGACTTCAGTCGGAATACGCCCGTTGGTGTGCCCTCGAAGAGATCCCAGGTAAGAACAGTTTTAACGGCTTGAGGCGGATTTACACCGTCATTGTAAGGAATCTCCAGAGGATAACCATCTTCGCGTAGCGCAACATCGAGGTCGGTATCCCACGGCCCTGTATTATCCGCATTGTACGAAATCCACGTGCGCGACTGACGAAAAGCATTGGTAAAGACTAACTCGGTTGAATAGTCAGAAACCGCCGCAATATTGATTCCTATGGGGCGATTGATTTGACTGAATAACGGAAATGAAAGTATGCTTAATGCAAGTAGAAACGAGATGCGCACGCGAATCATAGAATGATAGGATGTGTAAGACAAAAGTAGTGTGTTAAACTCACCCGGTCACGGAGTATTTACTTCTTTGCTCCCTATGCGCCATTGCGGTTAAAAATTGAAAGTTGCAGGTTGGCGACCCCTACAATCCTATAATCCTGCAATCCTACAATCCTCCCGACCTACCTTTGCAACCTCTCATGAACGCAACGCGGGTGGTTTGGATGTGCTTGATGGCTCTAGTGTGTGCTGCTGATGCACACAGTCAGACGGTCGTTGCCTTTCAAGGCGGTGAGCCGGGCGACACGTGGTCGTACACCGCATCGGGGGCTTCACCAACTGCCGTGACTGAAGCACAATCGTCGGCTAATTATTCCAACGGAACACAGTCGATCGTCATGGGTGGATTGTCGGGCGGTGGAAGTTGCCTCACCGGCGGATCTGGCAACGGCGCCAGTGTTGTGAACGTGCTCGCGTTTTCGGCAGTCGACTTGAGCACGTCTTCCGAGTTTACGCGCGAGTTGACGTTCAACTATGGCAACCGCTTTCCCGAGTGCGGAGGTACCGGTTTCGATTATGAAGAAGATCTTCTCTTCACTCCGATACTCAATGGGGTTGCGCAAGTTCCCATTGTGGTTGTCACCGGGAACAATAATTACACAATAGGCATTGACGATTCAAGCTACACCTATTCTATTCCTCCGTGTGTATCGAGCTTCGCCTTTGAACTTCAAATCAGTCTCAACCGAAATGATGAGATGTTATTCGTGGATGATGTTGAGCTGACAACACCGGGGTTTAACGCACCGATTGTACTGCAATGCTGGGAAACACTCACGGTTAACGGCGTCACAGGAACCTGCGAAGTGACCGGCACACAGCCACAACCGCCTGTGCTGGCCTGCTGGCAATCGCCCTCCTTCAATACCACTACCTGCACGTGGGACGTTACGGGGGTGGAGCCCACGCAACCTGTTGCGGTTAATTGTTGGGACGTATTTGTGTTCAACACCACGACGTGTCAATGGGAAAACACCGGAACGCAACCCCCGGCGCCCACAACGATAGGCTGCGGATTAACCGCGGTATTCAATACAGTCTTGTGCGCATGGGAATTGATTCCGATTTCACCCGAACCAACGCCGGTGAATTGCTGGGATCTATTTTCCTACAACACCACACTCTGTGATTGGGAAAACCTGGGCGTTGAACCACTGGCACCTGTCTTGGCGTGCTACGAAACTGCCGTGTTCAATTCTATTGCTTGCGCTTGGGATGTGCTCGGAACGCAGCCGCTAGAACCTACTACGGCCTGTTATGAAACAGCTGCATTCAACGACTTGACATGTAGTTGGGAAGTTACGGGAACGCAACCTGCAGAGCCCACAGCGGAATGCTGGCAAACGGCATCCTTCAACAACACGAGTTGCGCGTGGGAATTAATCGGGGTTCCCTTTTCGATTGAGATAGCGCCATTGTCATTTTCGAATCTGGCCCCATGGTCAGCATCCTTCTCACTGGCCACAACGCAGGCAGTGACTTCAACGGAATGGTTGCTGGATGGTATAGTGGTTTCAACCACCGAAACGTTGGATTATGCATTTGCCGATGCCGGCAATTATGAGTTGATAGTCACAGCGCAGAGCAGTGGCGGTTGCACGGACACCGACACGCTTTTAATCTCGCTTGAGCCGAATACATCGCAGCTCATAATTCCAAGTTCATTCACGCCGAACTTTGATGGTATCAACGATTTGTTCAGTGTGGTGGCCGAGAATCTGGTGCGGTTTGAAATGCTCATCTACAATCGCTGGGGCGAATTGGTTTTCCAAACCAACTCCGCGCTCCCCGGCTGGAAAGGCTTTAGCGACAATGGCTACAGCTATCCCGATGGAACGTATATGTATCACATCAACGCGCTGGGCAAGGATGGACAAGTGTATGAGCGGTCGGGAAGTGTGACGTTGTTTCGGTGATGGAGAATTAACCGCCCCTCGGCTACGCTCGGCTGCCGCGTGCGCCCTGCCGAGCGGAGCCGAGGCAATTTCTCCCGGCATATGGCCGGTCCCCGAGCGAAGTCGAGGGGCGATTGCTATGTGGGAATCTCTGCGGTTAAAAAAAAATCGAATACGATGTTACTTTCGCTCGCGCAATACGTCCGCTAATTTTTTATGAATCTCTTCTTCCTCCGCCCGGCACTTCGCCATTCACTTCTTCTACTGGCCATCCTGTTTTCGTCCCATTCTTTCTCCCAAAATTTCACTGTCAGCGGCACGGTGAAGGACGCCGGAAATGGTGAGGATCTCATTGGTGCATTGGTGGGCATTGTTGAAATGACGGGGAAGGGAACTGCTACTAATAGCTATGGATTTTATTCGATTACGCTGCCCGCGGGTGAATTCACGCTGCAGTTTCAATCGCTCGGATATCAGCCACGCACCGAACGCATCAAACTAACCACAAACTTTACGCTAAAAGTGGAGTTGGTTCCTGCCGAGAGTCAACTCACCGAAGTGCAAATCACCGATTCGCGTACCAACGACAATGTGCGTAAGAATGAAATGGGGGTGATGAAAATTGATCCCAAGGCAGTGGAGTCGGTGCCGGTGTTGTTTGGCGAACGCGATATCATCAAGATATTTCAGATGACACCCGGTGTGAAAAGCGCGGGCGAAGGAAATGCCGGCTTTTTTGTGCGTGGCGGAAGCGCTGATCAAAATCTGATCTTGCTGGATGAAGCGCCCGTGTATAATGCATCGCACTTACTCGGGTTCTTCTCGGTCTTTAATTCGGATGCGCTTAAAGATGTGAGCCTCTACAAAGGCGGAATGCCGGCAGAGTATGGCGGCCGCTCATCATCCGTAATGGATATCAAAATGAAAGACGGTAATGCCAAGACGTTCGGTGCACAAGGCGGCATAGGGCTCATTGCTTCGCGACTCACGCTTGAAGCACCGATTGTAAGAGACCGCGGCTCGTTTATCGTGTCGGGCCGTCGCACCTACGCCGATATGTTTTTGAAGCTGTCGAAGGATACCGTGACCAAAGAGTCGAGTCTGTATTTCTACGATCTCAACCTGAAAGCAAACTACCGCATCAACGATAAAAACCGCATTTACCTCTCCGGTTATTTCGGGCGCGACAACTTCGGACTTTCCGACATCTTCGGGTTTGATTGGGGAAACAAGACGGGTACCCTGCGCTTCAATCACGTGTTCAACGATCGGTTGTTTTCGAACACCTCGCTTATCTACAGCGACTACAGTTATCGCTTTTCTTTCAGCCCAAGCGGAAGTACCATCAAGTTTTCATCTTCTATTCAGGACGTCAACATCAAGCAAGACTTTTCATTTTTTCCGAATCCCAATCACAAAATCAAGTTTGGCTTGAATGCTATTCATCACACGTTTGTTCCGGGAGAAATCACCAGTGACATCGAGTCGTTCAGTGATTTGAAGCTCACCAATAAATATGCGTTGGAGTCTGCTATTTATCTGCAAGACGACATGAGTATCAACGAGCGCATCGGTCTGCAATATGGCTTGCGTTATTCGTTCTTTGATTACATGGGCAAGGGAACGGCGTACACGTTTGATGAAAATGGAAACACGTTGAGTTCACAGGATTATGACAAGTGGGAATCGATTCAAACCTATGGTGGATTCGAACCGCGATTGGCCTTACGCTATGAATTGAGGAACAACAGTTCGGTAAAGGCTTCATACAATCGTTCGTATCAATACTTGCATTTGTTGTCGAATTCGACCTCATCGCAACCGACCGACATCTGGGTGCCGAGTAGCAACAATATCAAGCCGCAAACGAGTGATCAGGCCTCCGTGGGTTATTTCCGCAACTTCAAAGAGAACACCTACGAGTTGAGTGTGGAGACGTATTATAAAATCATGCGCAATGCCATCGATTATCGCAACGGAGCCAATTTGTTTTTTAATGACCAGGCGGAAGGGGAGTTGGTCTATGGTAAGGGTCGCGCCTATGGCGTTGAGTTGTTGTTGCGCCGACAAATTGGAAAGTTGACAGGATGGGTGAGTTATACGTGGTCGCGATCGCTGCGCACGTTCGCGGATATCAATGAAGGTTCGGAGTTTCCTGCCAAACAAGACCGCATTCATGATGTAGCGATTGTAGCGATGTACACCCTCAGTAATCGAGTAAAACTATCTGCCAATTGGATTTATTACACGGGTGCTGCGGTGACGTTTCCTTCGGGTAAATATGAGATTGAAGGCATCAGCGTGCCGTTGTACAGTGAACGCAATGGGTATCGTATGCCGAACTATCATCGACTGGATGTGGGCGTAACGGTTGAACCGAAAAAGAAGAATCCGCGCTATGAATCGTCGTGGAATTTCTCGGCCTACAATGCCTATGCGCGGCGTAATGCATACGCCATCACTTTTCAGCAAAACGAAGACAATCCGGAGCAAACCGAAGCAGTGCGCACCACGTTGTTTCGCATTGTGCCTTCGGTTACTTACAACTTTAAATTCTAATCGGATGAAGAATAGTATAATAGTCCTTTGCGGTATCGTTGTCCTTTCATTGAGCTCATGCCAGGACGTGATTGATATAGAACTGCGTGATGCCGATCGCAAGTATGTGATTGAAGGCAGCGTGGTTCAGGGTGTTGACAGCGTGGTAGTGCGTGTGTCGCGTACCACGAGTTTCTTCGATACTGCAGGGCCCGAGGCTATTGCCGATGCTGTAGTTAAACTAACACTTGCTGATGGCACCGATCGCGTGTTGGAACATGTGGCGGAAGGGTATTACAAGGTGATGGGCATAAGCACAACCTCGAATGCAACGTATCGATTGAACGTACAGGTGGATGGCGAGACGTTTACGGCGTCCGCGTTTATGCCGGAACCTGTTGCGATTGATTCACTCACTTTCAGACCTGTTCAGAATTTCTTTGGTCCGCCTCCGCAAGGTCCGCCGAAGTTCAATGTGTTTTTGAATTTCCAGGACCCTGCTTCGCGCAATTATTACCGCGCCGTTTATACCCGTAATGGCAACGCGCAAGACAAGCTCGGCGACATTCAACTGTTCGATGATGAATTGACCAATGGTAACTACATCGAGATTCCGATTTTTAATCAGGAATACAAGCTCGGCGATACCGCTTATGTTGCGCTGCAAACGATGGACGTGGAAGTGTACACGTTTCTCGAGACGTTTGTTTCAGCGGCTTCGGCCGATGCAGGCAGTCCGTTTTCCGCAGCTCCCGACAATCCCATTTCCAATATTGAAGGTGGCGCCTTGGGCGTGTTCGCGGCGTATTCGAGGACGGAGGCGAGTGTGGTAAATCAGTGAAATGGTGAAATGGTGAAATGGTGAAGTGGTGAAGTGGTGAAGTGAGTGCGTTTACTCTTTCACCCTTTCACCCTTTCACTCTTTCACCATTTCACCATTCATCCCTATCTTCGCGTCCCCAAAAAACGAGCGCTATGATGATTACCATTACGCTTCCCGATGGTTCGACACGGGAGGTTGCCAAAGGAACAACAGCCTTACAGGTGGCACAGTCCATCAGCGAAGGCCTTGCCCGCAACGTATTGAGTGCAGAAGTGAACGGTGCGGTCATCGATGCCACACGTCCCATTGAATCAGACGCTACCCTTAAACTCCATACGTGGAACGATGAGGCGGGCAAAAGCACCTTGTGGCACTCGTCGGCGCACTTAATGGCTGAGGCGCTCGAGGCGCACTATCCGGGTATCAAGTTGGCCATCGGTCCGCCCATCGAAAATGGCTTTTACTACGACGTTGATTTCGGCGACGTGGAGTTTTCTCAAGCTGATTTTGCCAAGGTCGAAAAGACCATGCTCGAACTGGCGCGTCAGAAGAATGAATACATCCGCAAGGAAGTATCCAAGTCCGATGCAGTAGCCTTCTTCCGCGAGAAGGGCGATCAATACAAACTGGAACTCATCGACGGACTCGAGGACGGTCAGATTACCTTCTACACACAAGGGAATTTCACGGATTTGTGCCGTGGGCCGCATATCCCGAACACCGGCTTCATCAAAGCGGCTAAGCTGCTCAACGTGGCCGGTGCCTACTGGCGCGGGGACGAGAAGAACAAGATGCTCACCCGCGTCTATGCCATCACCTTCCCGAAGCAATCGGAACTGGATGATTACCTCAAACTTCTCGAAGAAGCACGAAAGCGCGATCACCGCAAGCTCGGAAAAGAACTCGGCTTGTTTGCCTTCTCGCAAAAGGTGGGCAGCGGTTTGCCGCTGTGGTTGCCGAAAGGAACCGACCTGCGTATGCGCCTCACCGCCTTCCTTACCGAAGCGCAGAAGAAGATGGGTTATGTGCAGGTAATCACTCCGCACATTGGATCGAAAGAACTGTATGAAACCAGTGGACACTGGGAGAAATACGGCAAGGATAGCTTCCAGCCTATCAGCACCCCTCAAGAAGGCGAGTTGTACATGCTCAAGCCGATGAACTGTCCGCATCACTGCGAAATTTTCAAGACTGAACCGCGCTCTTACCGCGACCTGCCGTTGCGACTGGCCGAATTCGGAACTGTATACCGTTTCGAACAAACAGGCGAGTTGCACGGTCTCACCCGCGTTCGCGGATTCACCCAGGATGACGCGCATATTTTCTGCACGGTTGACCAAGTGAAGGAGGAAGTAGGAAAGGTCATTGACCTGGTGCTTTACATCTTCAAAACCCTCGATTTCCCGGACTTCCTCGCGCAGGTTTCATTGCGTGACCCGAACAATCCGTCGAAGTACATCGGTTCTGACGCCAACTGGGAAGCTGCCGAGCGCGGCATCCAGGAAGTGGCGCAGGAAAAGGGATTGAAGACCGTGGTGGAATATGGCGAGGCGGCTTTCTATGGCCCGAAGCTCGACTTTATGGTGCGCGATGCTATCGGTCGCCGCTGGCAGCTGGGCACGGTGCAGGTCGATTACAATTTGCCGGAGCGTTTTGAACTGGAATATACAGGGGCTGACAACCAAAAGCACAGGCCGGTAATGATTCACCGCGCGCCGTTCGGATCGATGGAGCGCTTTGTGGCCATCCTCATTGAACACTGCGCCGGACAGTTCCCGCTGTGGCTCACGCCGGAGCAGGTAAAAATCCTTCCCGTATCAGAAAAATACAATGATTACGCGCAAAGTGTAGCAAAATCGTTAATTTCTTACGATATTCGCGCCCTCGTTGACGAAAGGAACGAAAAAGTAGGGAAGAAAATCCGCGACGCGGAGATGGAAAAAGTGCCCTATATGTTGGTTGTTGGAGAGGAAGAGCAAGGTGCAGGAACCGTATCCGCCCGCAAAAAGGGAGAAGGGGATATCGGTGTTTTGACTATTGCCGATTTCGCCAACAAAGTGAATGAAGGAATAAAAGCCATGCTGTCAGCGCAGTAAGGCTATTGATAGAAGTAAAACGTAAAACAGGAGGAGCCATTAACGCACCGCAAAACAGGGCAATGAGAGGTCGCAGATCACTCGAACCCGAACATAAGCTTAACGAGAAAATCACTGCCGCTGAAGTGCGCTTGGTGGGTGATAACATTGAACAGGGCGTGTATTCACGTGCTGAAGCAATTCGTATGGCACAGGATCTAGAACTCGATTTGATCGAGATTTCCGGAAATGCGGTGCCGCCTGTTTGCAGAATCTACGATTACAGAAAATTTCTGTATGACCAGAAGAAGAAGATGAAGGAGATTAAGGCCAAGCAAACGAATGTGACTACCAAGGAAATTCGTTTCGGCCCTAACACCGACGATCACGACTTCGATTTCAAACTCAAGCACGCCAAGGCGTTCTTGCAGGAGGGAGCCAAAGTGAGGGCCTATGTGCATTTCAAAGGCCGCTCGATTGTGTACAAGGATCGTGGTGAAATTTTATTGACGCGTTTCATTCAGGAACTCATGGAATACGGTCTTCCTGAACAAATGCCCAAACTCGACGGAAAGCGGATGTTCATCATCATCAATCCGAAGAAAAAATAACAACGGAAGTAATTTTTAATAATCAATACAATGCCTAAATCAAAAACCAAGTCCGGCGCGAAGAAGCGATTCAAGCTCACCGGCACAGGAAAGATTAAGCACAAGA